>Ga0080013_1002015_pt1 | contig 25126 bp, 23 predicted proteins | sample ETNvirenome_6_85_FD_69236 | JGI IMG/M metagenome (GOLD analysis project Ga0080013, IMG submission 69236) | Marine viral communities from the Pacific Ocean - ETNP_6_85 (SPADES assembly) (version 2) | ecosystem: Environmental > Aquatic > Marine > Oceanic | place: Pacific Ocean | collected 2013-06-19
TCGACAAAAGTCAAGGGCTGTATCTTTAATGTATTGGCCAGATTCTAAAATATTAACATTAGTTAAAACTCGTGCATAATAATCACGAATTTGTTTTTGTAATGCTTCGTTCACATCCTCAAGTTGAGACTTAACAATAGTTTTCATTGTCTCATGGGAAGGTTGTTCTTTGTATTTTGTTTTATGATTAAAAATCTTTTCAACAAACGCCTGAAGATATTTAAATTCTAGAAACTCTACGTTGAGGACCTCTAGCATTCGGTCTGCAAAAACACGATCATCTAATATAAGAAACACAAGTTTTTCTTGAAAAGTTTTACCATATTTTGAAAAAGAAACTGTATCATTAGCGGACATCATTACCTCGTAAAATAGATCATATCTCAATCAAAAAGTTTTGTCAAGACATTTGTGGTGGACAGTATAATTAGTGTTTAGCTTCTTCAACAATCGATCTAAATTTCTGAAAAAGTGAGTTCCAATTGAATTCATTAATGCCATCGAGTGTCATCATTTTTACCACCTCAGTTCTATTAAATAAAGGTTTAAATTTTTCAATAGTAGTTTTAATATGTTGCGAACTTTTGACTGAAATGTGGGGAGAATAAAGCTGCATTAATTTATAATTTAATTCCACTTTCTTTTTTTCAGATAAAATATTTTTATATAATTTAAGCCCGGTGTCATCACGTTTGCAGTGACTGAACAGATCATCAAGTGTATAAGATTTTTCTTCAGAAAGAAAATTAAACTTCTTTGCTACAGTCTTTAAACCCGCACCTTTGATCCCGTCCAAGTTGTCGGATTTATCGCCGTCAATAGCACGAGCAATTGCAAAATTGTTAGGATGAATGTCAAATTGTTCAATGATGCGTTTTTTGTTTAAGAATTCGTCTTTGACTGGGCTATAAATCATTGTCTTATCATCACATAACTGGTAGAAATCTTTGTCCATTGATACAATAATTTTAATATCCTCCTGCAAAGAAGGCATACGACAAATGTATGCTATAACATCGTCCGCTTCTATATCTTCAATCATTAATTGAACTAGTGGCATTTCATTAAGGTATTCAATGGTCTTGCGCATTTGATCATAGCGATTCTGTGATTCTTCCAATGTGGACATACCCTTATAGGCACGATTTAATTTTAAGGGTTTGCGTCCTTCCTTATATTGTTTTGCGAGTGCTTGTCGTTTCTTACTTCCACCTCCACCATCCCACACAACGACAACATTGTCTGGCTGGATGTCTCTCGTCATTTTTTGCAAAGACATTAAGAAACCTTTAGTTCCGCCAATGGGAGAACCATCAGCAGCAAGACTGGGATTCATTACATAATTGCGAATGAACGTATTCATCGCATCAATAATTAATATTTTTTCAGACATTTTAATTGGTTCTCTTTCCAGAATAAGCGGAACCAGGAAGCCTTCTTTCGATCTTATATATATCTTCAGAACTTTCAAAGCTTTCAAGAAGTTCAAATGAACCTTTATAATGCCAATGCTTCTTCTCCATTCTTTTCTTATAAAGAAAGCTCGAAAAGACTAAGTTAATTGAATTCCTATTGGCTTTTTTCGACAAAAGTTTATTTAAATCCTGAAGTTTTTCTTGCTCAAGATCGTCTTCTTCCATCATATATTTTTCCATATTTTCTTTTTTTGAATAATATTCTGAATGCATGAATGGGCTACCTCCCATATTGATTAAATGTTTTATAGTTTCCCTTCGACTTGACAGTGCAGATTGAGCAGCATAACATTTTTCAAACCGAATAATATAGTCTTCCGCTTCTTGCTGCTTCATATTATTCAACGCATCTTCATTTAATACTTTAGAAAATCTATGCAGGAATGAATTCATTTGACAAGCAATTACTTCTTCTTCTTCTAAAGAAAATAATTTATTTTCATCAGCCTCTATAGTTTTATCTTTGCGAAGGGTTTCGATTCGATCTGAAAAATAACCTTTATGAGTTTCGGCCAGCCATTTTTTAGAAGAATTTTCTAATATTTCATCAAGACGTTTCGGATCATTTAAGGGCTCACCCTCATATTCTTCATAATTTTTTTTAATTATTTTTTTCCACTCGTCTATTTCTTCCTCATAAGATTCCTGAAGGAAATTATCTCTTTCAAGCTGAGTTGATGTTTTACACCATTCAATAAATTCTACTGTGTAAGGATAAATTTCTTCACCTAATCTCTTGCTAAATTTTGGCTCTGTTACATTCATTTTTATTCTTCCTTTGGGGTTTCTTCTTCTAAATCATAGAAATCTTCTGCTTTTCCAGTTTTGTTTTCAAACTTACGAATAACTTCTTCGTCTATAATATCATAAACAAGTTTGGAAAACTTGGCGTCTGATTTCATAAGCTTTGGGAACGTCGCAGTTTGAAATTTTGTTTCATACCCCTCTAGTTTAAACCATGCACCGCTATTTGTCAAGCGATTAGATGATTTAATGGCAGTTAATAAAGATTCATCATTCATGATGCCTACATTGTCACCAGCCCATAAGATTTTAAAATTACAAATGCGGCCCTGGGTTCCGAACTTGGATTTTTCTAGCTTGGCTTTGACTTCTGAGCCTATTCTATAACCATTATCATCTTCGATAAATGTCTTCTTACCTTTTAATCCTGTTAACCATATCCTTAATGAATAAGCATAAATGATTGCTTTGCCACCAGGCGTGAACCAAGGCTGAGAAAGCATCATCATTGGATTGCTAACATTAATATTTGTTTTTAATTGATTAAGAACTAATAGTGTTGATTGAGTTCTCGATAACGAAGTCATTAATTTTTGCATCCCTAATGAAAGGACACGAGGTTTCTGAGCCATTGAAGATTGAGGGTTAAAATCTTTCTCAAGGTCAGCACGACACGGAGTCATGGCCAATGAATCTATAATAAATAAATAACGATTATCTGGATCATTGGACATACAAAGCTCTACTGTTTCCAATACCATTTCTATATCTTCTGGTTGGAGAATAATAATTTGGTTGTCGCCTTCCATATCACAACCAAGTTTATCTAAGAATTCGCTGGTCATCGTAGCTTCGGCATCAAAATATAAAACTTTAATTCCTTTAGCTTGCGCTTGGTGTGCTACTTGTCCTGCCATGTAAGACTTGCCTGAACTTTCGAGGCCCGCAATTTCTGTAACACGACCGACAGGAATACCCGCAAGTTGACCACGACATATAATTGAATCGAGCCATCGAGAACCTGTCGAAATCCAATCTTTAATGTCTGCTGGATTCTCTTGATCACCGGAAAAAGCAATTGTTCGGCCAGCTTTTTTATTGATCATCTTTAATATATCTTTTGAAGATAATTTTCCATCACCCATATAATCTCCTTAAATAAAAAGAAGCCCTGCATCGCTTTGACACGGCGCAGGGCTCCCAAAAACTTAATTCTAAGTTTTTAATTTACGCAGACAATTCTTTAATAGCATCGTCAACGCTGCTTACACCAATGTCTTCAACCAAGGGACCATCGCTCGGATTGAGAAATGATTCCAAAATTGCTTTAACATCAGCAGGAGACTTACGTTGAAATAAGGTAGAAATTTCAGGAACACTTTCCAGCATTTCTTTAATTGAACCTTTATTCTTCGCAAGCGCAGATGATTTACGCTTCGGCACCAGATTGGTTTGTGGAAAAGCACCCTTCGTCTTCGGGAGAGTGTAGGTTAGTGTAAAATCAACACCATTATCCACATCAGTAATATCACCGTAATCCGGATTTAGAACCAAGCCAAGTAATGTCTCATAAATGGTCTTACCATAACCCCAAATGCGTACACCAGCTTCCTCGTTGTCGCGATCAATCACGGGTGAGAAAAAGCGTTGGCGAACGAAAAGAGACTTAGCCATTTTCTTACTATCGTCAGTTCCTTCTTGCCATAACTTTGAAGCGAAATCACAAATTGGACAGTTTTCACCAAACTGCCGCTTAGGACAAAGGACGCCTCCGCGAGCGCCTTCACCCAAATTATAATGAAAGTGATAAACTTTAAACGGATCTCCATCTTCTGTTGGAACAATTCGAATATCCTGATCACCTTCTTGTGGTCGCCACCAAACATTATCCTGTTTGGATTTACCACCACTTTCTAAATCCTGAAGCTTTGACTTCATTTTTGCCATATCTAATGCCATATTATTTTATCTCCTATTTTAAGGTGAGGCTAGCAAATCTTCCAGCCCCCCAATTCTTTTATTTTTGAATCACCGATGAGTGATTCACGCAATAAACATAATCTTGTTCGTAATCTGTTTCAAATATTCCGTAAGTAACCCGAACGGCATCTTCTTTTTTATTTGAAACTGCCGTTTTAATCTTACTCATTAATTCAAAATCCAATTCAAGTTTGTCTTTATTGTATGCATAATAATACACTACATCGCTCACGTTGTCAAGAGAAAAAAACATATTATCCACATTTTTTTCTAGGTCTGACATTCCAACTGTTGTAAGTCTAGCACCCACAGGTAAGTCACAAAAAGTATCAGTTACAGAATCATTGTTTTTATAAACATTAATCATATGAATTGTTGAAACAATCATTTCATTAATCTTATCATTATAATTCCTTATAGAAATGTTCCCTGCGATCTGTGAGACTTCTTCATTGGAAATAATATACATTCTTTCAAAAACCCCGGAGCGTGTATATTCTTGAAAGACATTATAAACCAACCTCTCTAATTGAATCTGGGAGTCATTTAATAATGATAGCTCTGGTTTGATATAAAGAATATTTATCTTATGTTTTTTTAAATATTCCAGTATTGAAAGTGCTGCCGAAGATACTTTTCCAGACCCAGCGACGACGAAAAGAATTTCTCCATTAACCTCTTTAAAGAATGTCTTCAGAGAGGGTACTTTTTCCTCATAATCTTCAAACTTTTCATGTTGTTTTAGAGGAAAGGTAGTTGGGGTCCGCTCCAAGCCAACGTCCAATTTATACGTCAAATATTGAGGAAATTGGGCGAACTTATCAACGATGTTGCATCCGGCATTACCGAGTCCGATGATGGTATCCATTATTCTGAAACCTCTTGAAGAACATAACGACGCCAGAAACCTCCGCGTGTAAAATTCTTTGCAATTCTGGCTCCCGAAAGATTCCATTTGTTTACTTCCGCAATAGACAATAAAACTTCCTCAATATCTGCTAGTTCTTCAACACAAGGATCTTCAAGAAATTCTTGAACTTCTTCTTGAAGTTTATCTTTAAGTCTTTGCTGATAGTCGTCATTAACTGCAACATAAACCTTACATTGTTTACCTTGAGACTCAATAATCTCTGGGATCTTATCTCTTACGAGTTTATTATATTTTTTAACAGACATTTATGCTGCTCCATAAAAGATCAATTCAAATTTAGAACCGCTTCTATATTTACCTGCACCTAGTGCCACCTTTTGGCTTAACACAATCATCAGGGCATCGGGGTCATCGGAGATCACTGTTATTTCTTTATCATTTTCTTTATAAATTAATTTGTATTTTTTCATCTAAATTTTGCCATATTACCAAAGCTTGTTCCAACGCTGGTATTTACTTTGAAAACACCTAAATCAGTATCTCCAAATTCTTTTATTAAATTGTCTAGAATATCTTTGTCATTACGATCAAAGTCAATTACCATACTATCATGGATCAAGCCCATTGTAAAGGACTTTCTCCCCTTCAATAGTTTATTTACTGCAATTGCTCTCCTTAAAAAAGTGTCTGAAGTGGTGCTTTGAATGAGAGCATTTAAAGCATGAAACTCGTCAGCTTGGACAATGCGTCCAAAAGGATTTTTTATTTCTTCACCATTCCAATATTTCTGTAGAGCTTTTTGTTTGTCATAATATTTTTGAACTTGTGGAATTCCCAACGAAGCGTTCGTTGGACCATAAAGCCATCCAAATATCTTACGTTTAATTTCCTCGCGACCCATGACTCGATCAAGCAAGCGATTAAAAATTTTTCCATGCCATTCATGAATATCTTCTTCTGGCTGAGATTGGTTATTAAGTGCAAGCAAGCATCTTAACTCTGCCGCATTAAAATCAAGCTCAATAAACCAATCATTCTTAGGCATCACAACATTTCTATAATTTTTATCAAGAGTTAAAATAGGAAATGAATCTTTCTTTGTCGTTAAACGACCTGTGATAGTTCCAAATACATTATAAGAAATATGCGGGCGTATGCGTGAAAGCTTTTCTTTAAACTTTCTTGTTCGCAATTCATATAATTTATTATCAAGTGCTGAAGTGTCGATGTGGAGTTTGTTTTTTTCTATATTAAAGATTAAATCTGAGAGTTCCAATAAGAAATTATAATTATCAGGCTTTTCATTAGAATTTAGAACATGCTCTGTTATCTGAGATTTCATATCAAAATATTCTTTAACAAAACTTTCTGGCACGAGATCATAAAAACAATAATCATTATACTTAACCTTTGCTTCTTCAAATGAATTTATATAAGCAAAATGTTTCTGCTTGACTTTCTCCCAGTCATCCTTTAAAATGTCAGGGCAACATTGATCAAGGTTTTGACCTTGAGCATACAAAGAAGCATATTGAATGTCTTGATCTTTTAAAATTGAATTATATGACCAAGTTTTTGAAAGCTTATTATATTCTGGTTCAGATATAATCTCCTTATTTGAATAAATGCTTGCGCATTGTTGTTTGTTATCTATTATTTGAAATAACATATTTCAGATCATAGCACATTTTTTAAAGCCTGTCAATCAGTTTTATTGAAGCTGTCAAAAACAAGTTTATAAGCTGTTTCGTCCAATCCTTTTCTTATTAAAGTTTGAGAGGTAGAGGTTAAATCAAGAATATCTTTAGTAGTTATTACGTTTGGAGTTTCATTCGCTAAGAGTTGTATGTAATACCCTATCCAGAAATGGTCTGGGAATTGTTCATTAATCTTTTGTTCATTAAATTTTTCTCTAGGTATAATTTTCTGTAATGTTTTTTTGCACCGTCCATAATATTTATATATTGAAACTTCAGGACTTTCACCCACAAATGCAGAATATGATTCAAAAAGAAAATTCTTTATTAAATTAATTTCTGTGTTGTATGCTTTGGTATAACACATATTGAATAAGCTAGTAAAAGATAAGCCATATTTATTTAAATAAGGAAGAAGTGCAGGGGATTTAAGATCGGCAACCAAACGCCAAGGTGCATTTTTGTCCACCTTAAATCCATATTTTTGAGCTGCCTCAACATAACAAGGGAAACATTTGTTCTTCATATAAAATAATGATTTAGATAAGTCATCACCATGATTTGCATCCGACAGTTCTATTATAAGTCCACTTATCAGTGGAGAAACTTGAGTGGATAAAATATAATTAGTTAAAGTTATGGGTAATATCGGTCCCATTTCACGAAGGAAAACTTCGAATTCAGTTATGTAATCTCTAAAAGAAATAATCTTTTGATCGCGTTTGTCACTGGTGAGCCAGCTGTCTTTAAATACCAGAAAAACACTATTCATATAATCATTCCAATTCAAGAGTGGATTTTCATATGCTTTTTTTGGTATTAGATTTTCAAATATACTTCCTTTCGCATCAAGTTGTTGAGTGAAAATATAATGTTTTCTAAAATCTTCAAATGCATCAGCCACAAAGTTTAGCACAAAAAGATTATCATCAGGTGCTGAGTTCAATCTCTTTAATGTTCTTTCAATTGGATAGATGGTTGCACCATTGGGATCAAGTTTGCCATAAAATGGTTTATTGTTCCACATATCAATGGGAGCAATAGTAGAAGAATAACCGTCAAAGAAATAAGAAACTCTTTGATTAAACAACTCGCGAGATCCTAAATCATTATTTCCCAAATACGTTGGCATCTTATCCCCCTATCGACTTTTGCGCTGGATTGGAAGAAGGCGCACCATTCTGAACTGTAGTTTTTGCTTTTTCAAAACCAATCACAACGTTGTCGGGAATTGCATAAAACGATGTGGAATATCCCCTTGAATCAATCTGATGTTTGACTTTGGTAATTTGGTAATAGCCACCAAGCCCGACATTACCAGCCCACTCCATCGTCTTTAGTTGCCCTGCCAAGGTTTCCGAAAGTTGGTCCGGAAGCCCCAAAGAACGAGGATTGATATATACATACATGCCGTTTAATAATAATGGATTTCCAAACAAATTAACGTTGCAGGAATATAAATCAGCCATCAATAAGTTTGCTCCTGATGCGTCGGCATTTCTGGCAATATTTTCGTTCTTTAAAGAGCTAGGAGTTTTCTCGCGATTAAAAGAAACTTTTTTAAGAAGGCCAACGTTACTACCGATATAAAATGTGGGTATTCCATGCTTATAATTGTAAGCTACTTTTTCTGAAACTGTTCCTAGACCCTTCTTCGAAAAATCGGGTGCCGCAACTGGTCCCTGAAGATGGATGTATTCGCTAACCTTTAATTTGGATCCTTGATCTGGTGCTTCCCACCTGGCTTCTGTGATTTCATCGAGAGTGATTCTTTTGATAGAGTCCCGTTCCCAGATTTCATCCAGAACATCATTAATAGGTAATTTATATTTATATAGATTGGCTTTTCCACTCAGCCCCTGCGGGCGTCCACCAAACACGCAACTTGTAACAGAATTGGGTATTAAGTGAGTGCATAGATCTGCTAAGAATTGTGCGAGGGGATAGTCTTCTTTGCCTTCTGCCCAGACTCGGGAGTTCCAAAATGCTTGAAAAGCATTGAAAGAGACCGGAATATCTGCCAAACTCATAGAGAGGATATCTCGTTTATTGGCTAGTTTGTTGCGAGGATCTTTAACCCTAATCGTACCCAATATGACTCGCACGTCTTTCCACATTTGTTTTTGAAATTTTGACTGCTTGCCTGATAAACTTGGTGGACATCCTTGTTTTATTTCTGGTCTATCATGTATGATTTTGCAAGCCGCTTCAACCAAATCACCAAGAAAGAAAAAATTAAGTCGATGACTTCCATCCTTCCCTCCCTCATTAACTTTATCACTCTTGTAATGTTTACTCCATTCTTTCGTTCCAACCACACCTTTTTTACGTTGCTTGACGCTTTCTAGTTTGTTGATCGCCTCGGCTATTGGTTTGGCTGCATGACCTCCCGGTGCCGTGTGCGCCTGAACTTCAAGATCTCCGATTTTGGAGAAGGTAATTTTTTCATTAATTAATTTATATGTGTCGTGGAGAAGTTTCTTTTTATTGGCTTGTTCTTCTTTTAGTTCTTCGGTGGTCATTCCTTCTTTACCTTGATCAATCGTCTTAGCTGCTTCTGCTTTAAGTTCTCCATACTTCTTAATTATTTCTTTATCCAAGTCCATATAAAAAAGCCTGCTCTCTCTTGTGTCAGTTTTAATTCCTGGACGCTTGTCTCCAAACTTTAAATTGTCTACTATAGTAAGAAATTGAGCATATGCATCTTTGGCTGACATTGATTTAAGGCCATACAATTTTTGTTGAATTCCATAATTAGATTTTTTTAAGCCTTGTTGATCTTTTTCAGAGACTAACTCAGTGGTATTCATTTTCTTTCCTGTTTCTTTGACTTCTCTTTCTAACCTATCTTTTTCGCTTCGAACGATCTGTTCTCTAATGGACATTCCAGATGCGAGAAATAAATCATATTTAATTCCACTTGAGCTTCTTACATCTAAGTTACCAGTAAAATCAATTGTTAAGGTTACTGCTCCAGATTCTTCCATATCTATTGCATAATAAGTGCTTTGCACCACCAACACTTGTTTTAACGCATGAATTATGCCTATATCCGATTGTGAAAAAATAGAATTTTTGGCATCATCTGGAACAGAATATCCCACAACAATTTTCATCGGCCATTGAGGATTGGCATCAGCGACACGCGACTCCATACGACTTAAATGTGAATTGACAGCTTGCTCCGTGTGCAATAAATTAAAAAATCCCCATGATTTACCAAATATTTTTCCTCTCTCCATGAAGATTCCTTCTAAACTTTGGAAGTGGAGTTTCATTCTCCCATGAAAGTCGGAATGGGCGTTGGCACCCACTACTTGGGCTGTTCCTGATTCTGCTTCCCAATTTATACTTTTAAAAGAAACATCAGTTCCTCTCCCCTCATTACTTTTTAATATAGAATCTACTGTTTGAACATTACTAATGGGCAACTGCGCTTCACCAGATTTGTTGCCTTGTTGAAACACTCGAAAAAGCTTAACCTGTGGAACCAAGAGTGATAAATGAGCAGCTGTAAAATCATTAAATTTTAGTGCCGCAGAGAATGGGGAAATCATGGCTCGGTTTATATCTGCACCAGGCTCACCCTCAAGTTGAATAAAGTGATCATAGTTAGTGGGAACATCTTTCATTTTTTTACTGGAATATTCTCTATTAGGAAAAAGATGAATAAAATCCATTAAAAAATCTTGATCAGAAAAAGTGACTTTTTTGCGCTTGGACTTCCCCATGATTTACAATCCTGTTTGATCTAGCCAATCATCTAAGGGGGTGGGAATTATTATAATATCTCCAATCTTTAAATGCGCCTCGGTCGGAGCACGATTAAACCAAGCGATTACCCACCACATTGTAGAATCATTATAATATCTATCCGCTAGTTTATAATAACGATCTCCTAGGGTCCATAAGTGTGAGATGCCTTCGATGCTCGCCAATTGATCGGAATCTAAATGTGTCATCATGGGTGTAAAATATTGTCTTATAAAACGCACGTCCCTTTCTTTGAAAAGTTCAGAATATATGGAGGCTGCGTTAGTTCCTATTGGAGTTGTACTATATCGTGAAGTCATTTCGTTTTATTTACCTATTTTGTTTTTCATCGCCTTATGCCAAGCACGGGAGCCGAATGCGGGTGCCATCCGTGCGGCACGCTTTTCTTGCATACTCTTAAGTTTTTCTGCCGGAATGTCCTTGGTTATATTACTCAAATCTTCTTCAACATAATCTGGATTGGTAACATTTGCTTGCTTTATATTAACAGGCCCTTGACCAACTGCCTCTCCATATGGAAAATGATTTGCTTGTGGTTTAATCCAACTTAAAACAGCTGATTTAACTTGCGGATCTTTGCTTCCTTTTTTTATAGGAGGAAGAGTTTCTTCTGCTTTCTTCCACCCAAGCGGGTGTTCATGAATAATGGTCAAAGAAGTATCAATCATAACTTCTTTTGGATATATGACGTTGGTTCCTCCCCGTTGTCGCGTGGTAAAAACTCCAGGCTCCATTGTTGGGCTAAAGGTAAACCCCCCACATGCACCCAACAAGCCTGAACGAGTTTGTGAGTTTTGAGCCCAGTTCATAAACTTAATTTTAATTAAAGGTGCAGCCTTAATTGTTTGTGCTCCACCACTTGATTCAAATGTCGGATAAAGCATTTGCGCAAAAGTGGATATCTTGGTTAAATTATCTTTTGCTTCTTCGAGAGAACCTGCAACAACATTAAATCCAATTGACACTTGCCGAGTGGTTTGTTGAAACATTTGCACGTTATCCATGCGTCCATAACCAGTCTCACCTTTCCAATTTGACTTATATGCGTCTGTATATTTCGTTAAAAATGCTTTGAAATATACTATCTTACCTGATGGTACATGCTCAAAACTAATAAATTGTCCTAAACTATTTTGTAAAGCCTCGGTTTGATCAACATAAGCTCCGTGAAAAAATGCCATTTGCGTTATCCTCCTTTAGTATATATCAGCCTCGACGAGTTTGTATTTCGCTATTTAGTGCATTTATTAGTGGTAACGAACTGGCGAGTTTTTCTCCGTCCACATACAAATTAATCGGACCACCACCGCCTCCGCTGCCGCCGCCAAATGCGCCCATTTGAGAAGCAGCCAGAACCATCGCACTACCATTTGGGGCATATATAAGTCCTTCCTCTTGTCCAAAACTTGTTAGTTCCTTTGGCTTAACATGTCCGCCTGTGTTCTTTGACGCCACCTTCTTTGCCGCCAAGCCCTTGATAAGATCGGACATATTGCTCAAGTCCCAATTAGATGGATCGTGCATCATCTCCTTTGGTATTATCTTCTTGTCTTTCAAAAATGTCCCAAGATCTGATGATGCTAACTTATCTACAGATGCCTCTTGTTGAAGAAGTCCTAAATATTGACCAACCATTGATGTTATGCCTGTCGCCCCCAGATTGTTCAGATTCGTAACCATTTGTCCACCATAATACTGATTTTCTTGAGTCTCCGACATCAACCAATCAGGAACACCCCTTCCTTTGTCCGTTATATACTGGTTTATCATAGGACCAAATCTATTCAATATCATTGCCTCAAGGTCATTTATCACGCCACCAATAACAGTTTTTAAACTTTTTCCAATGTTTCCAATTACAGTGGTCATGGTGTTGCCCGACTCGCTTGCACCCTTTGTCAAGAAGCCAAAGAATTTAGATAATGTTTTATATCCTTCTGTGATCGAATCAATAAACTCCACGATTTTATCTTGCCATTTGAAGTCTTTCGCGGTATCCATAGCTGTTGTTAACGTGGACTGAATAAATTTATGAAGTTTCCTTAGTGCTCCTCCGACTTTGGGGAAGCGGTTCTCTATGCTTGTTATCCACCCCCCGACAGTTTCATGCAGCGAATTAAAACTTTTTTTCAAATTACCTATGGTAGTCTTCAAGTCTACGCCCCAATTTGTTATAAGCCAAGTTGTAATTGCGATTAATCCAGAAGCAGGATTAGTGAACATTTGTATCAAAGGACTCAAAACCGAACGAAAGCCTTTTACCGCATGAGAAGTTGCTGTCATTTTAAGAAAAAATAATCCAAAAGATTTTATCTGTTTTTTAACCAGGGGATCCATATCCTTCCACATCGTTAAAGCATGTTTAATTCCGCTGGCAAAGGAATCAAACACCTGAGTAACACCTTTCATGCCCTCACCAGACATTACAAATTTGCCGACTTGCCTCATTACGGGCAAAAACTCTTTACCCAAGATGGTAGATATATTTTCGAACCAAGCCGACCAAACTTCTGCGAGTTTAACACCTTTTCCAATTGCTTTATTGAGATTTTGTTGTGCAAGTTCAGCAGGGGTTAATTTTTTCTTGTACTTATCAATTACACTTTGGGGTGCTCCCATTGATTTATAAAAATCAGCAAGATTGTTGAATCCCATTGTCTTAGCAATATCTTTTACCCTCCATCGACCAAGCTGATCAACAGATTTGCCAGTTAATGCTATACTGTCTTTCAATATCTGAATTCTTTCTTCCTCATCTGCTTTTAACATTTGCACACTATTCAAATAAGGACCACCCAACAACATATTAAGTTTTCCCACCTTTCCTGCTGCCTGTTCAAAGTCATCAAAACCTTCAGCAACACCCAATAATGTGCCCATTTCCACACCAGTCGCTTTTGATTGTGCAGCAAGTCGAAGGAACACCTCAGTCCCAGCTTTGCCCCAATGCATAAGCCTTGGTATAGAAGCAGCCAAGTCTTTTGCCATTTTTGCGGGCGCAACTCCGAGAGACAAAGCTGCTTTATGTATTTTATTTTGTGTCTTCTCCATTTGTTTGACGCTCAGTCCCCAACCTTTTGTCATATGTTCGGCAGTTTTGCCAAAATCTTCTATGGATACTCCCAATCTCGTAAATCCTTGCGCCTGTTTTGTAACGGACTTCATCACATCAGCACTTAATTCAGAAAAATCTGCGTAATTGTTATGAAGGGAAGCAACCTGCGTTCCCGCTTCTTGCATCGAAATACCAAGACCTGATCCTCCGATGGCAGCACTTAAGCTTTCGGCTTGGCCAGTAGCACGTTGTAAGTCAGCACCCAGTGCATCAATTTTATGGGCAGAATCTGTTAGAGAATCAAACCAACCCTTTGCCCCAAGAACATTTCCCACGGCTTGGGCTTTTGTTTCAAATTCGGCAAATCTTGCGGTGAGTATTTGTATCGCAGTATCCAGTTTTGACACTCCTGCTGTGGCGGCATCCATTCCCGCAGTGGCGGCACCTGCGGCTACGCCAGAGCCGGGAGCGACAGCTTCGCCCACGCCGCCCGCAGCAAGATATTTTAGGATAGATTTTAGATTTGATGAGGCTGGCATTTTTTATTATTCTCTACCTAAGTGGCCACTCAATCCCCATCATATTTTCAAAAGCTTCAACTCTTTGATCCAAAGCAGCTTTTTCTTTTTTGGTTCGTGGGTGATCGGGACCATGTTCTTGATATTTTTCTAAAAATCGTTTTTCTTGCAATAAAGTTTTGACAAGAGTATCAACTTGCTTCTTTTTTCCTTTAATGGAAACAGGTTTAATGGAAAGTCCCATCATTCCTTTTACAATATTTTTTATATTATCGGAAAACTTGAGGTGTTGATCCGGTGTTTTAATCTCATTTAACATATAGAAAGCTCCTTATGCTAAATAGTCCTGGCAGAAAATAAAAAGCCCCCATAAAGGAGGCTTCAATAACACTAACGGGCTTTATATGGAAGAGAAGAGTTATTCTTTGTTGATTTTTCTAATTCGTCTTTCTCTCTTTTAAACTCTTTACCGATGCGTTCAACCCACCAATCCCTTAATTGAATTGGCAAGCTATAGGCTTCAATAAAACTCCAACCACCGAAGTGTTTTAGATAAAAAAGGTGTTCATATACATATTTATTATATGAATCATTTAGGCCAAAAAAAGTTGGCCGAAAACGGGATGCTGACGTTATTATCAGCTTGACACTGCTGACATTCAAACGCACAAGTCATATCTACATCGGGTCTAGCGCGTTCGTATTCTTTACGAAGGTGCATAGCATCCATTGCAGGCATTACATCCACAAATTCTTCGACCTTACTCCTTTCCGTTACACCATTCAGGGAAACAAGAATCATCTTATACTGATCCGTCATTGTTGTATCGTTTAGTTTTAATTTTTTTCTTTTATCAGCTTGATTGACCAAAGCCGCTTCGTCTTTTCCAGTTAACAGACAACACTCTGCCTCGATCTCAGTCTTAGGTAACTTAATAAAAAAAGTTCCATAATCTGAGAACCTAACATCTTCTGGGGTTTCCTTAGTTTGGATTTCTCCCAAATCAAATTCGTGCTCACTTGTGGCACCACAATTTTCACAGGTTATTTGAGCATCATAGTTTTCCCCAAAACCACTGACCCTTGCTGCAACCACCAAAGCATTTTTATCTCCAGTGAACATTTCATTTGCTTTAATTCTTTTATCAATTACAATACTTTCGACCATCCTATCAATCGCAATCCCTTTTTTCAAAAGTGATTTTGATGTCAAAATGTCTGTTTCTTTTGCACTCATATAGCGCATTTCCACTTCTTCCACTTTATGAAGTGGATGATCTGGGGGATAAAACTTCCCTTTCGTTGGAAGCTCCACAAACTCCGTGGGTATTACAAAATTTAAAAGTGAATTTGAACTCTCTACAGGTGGTGTCTCACCTTCATTTTGAACCCCAACACGGGATTCATTATTCCTTGGCATATATACCTCTTATCTTTCCTTTCCTTGAATGGGGATTAAATACTGAATCCTTCTGGATAATTCCTGGGTGGATTTACTGTGTTTAAGCCAGCATTATCATATTTGAGACTAACTGAAACATTCAGCATACCTTCATCTGCGTAAGATAACTCTCCAAACTCTGCTCCCGCAATCCAAGCGTTTTTTAGCCACCATGATTCTACTACATCACCTTCTGCGTTAACAGTTTGAATCTGAACGGTGCTTAAAGCACTAACAGCAGATTTTTTAGAAATTGTTGCATATGACTTTGGATCTGGAAGGCTATATCCACAAGCATCCAACAATCCCATTAATCTTGCAGAACCATTATCAGTATCTCCAACGGTATCCACAATCACAAAAGTAATATCGTCCCACGTTACTCTACCTGGGTAGTGAAAAGTGTGATTCAAATATTGATGTGGAGTTGATCCAATCGTAAAAGAAGGCTTCTTAACACTCTTAATAATATACGACGAGATGCCAGGGATACTTAAAATAAATCTATAAGAACGTTTTGGTTCTATATCAGTTGCTTGCCAAAAAGCCATTTGTTACTCTCCTTAAATAAATAGTGTCATTTTCTGTTTTAGTCTTCAAAAGCTGCACCACTATTCGTAATTACAAAATCAATTGCAATAAATTCAATTGCTCGTGCAGGTTTTAAATAAATCTTTGCGTACATAATATTTCTGTCAATCAAGTCAGGAGTGGTTGTTGTTTTATCCAACATCACCTTAAAGTCTGTCAATCCTAATTTTAACTTAACGTTATTAAGGAATGGCACAACTTGCCCTGTAAATCGATCCCAAGTAGATTGTACGTTTTGGTCAAACAATAATGTTGCAGCCATGCGTGAGATTTCTTTCTTGACATAAATCATTAGTCGCCTTACATTAACTCGGTCAAGTGCAGACCTTGTCTTCTGTAATGTCTTTTGTCCAAATATCACAATACCTTCCGCTGGGAAGCTTGCAATAGGATTAATGTTTGCATCATAAAGATTGTCGCGGTCTTTCGAAGTCAATCGCTCTTTAACGCCAATGACAGGAAGTCCCGCAGCGCCTTCTGAAAGTCCGCCTCTGGTAAATCCAGCTGGCGCGAACCATAATTCTGAATTTGCTTGGGCACTTGAATATGTTCCAATTGCTGCAATCGAAGGTGGACCCCATAAATCGAGTCCACTGTTTTGATCTACATATCTTAACCAAGGATAATAAGTTACTCCATAACTATTATTAATAACCCTATTATTAAGTGTAGTGACTGCGGTAGATACAGAGCCTCGAATACTAGAGTCTGAATCGTTAGGATAGTATGAACTACGATCTTCTCGTGGTTGATAATTTCCTTCAATGTCAATGACTGCTAATGAATCTGCACGATTTTGACAAACATCTAAAACATGATTAGTGATTCCGCTTGTCGTGACGCCGGGTACTGACATTAAATTGTATTCAACAACTTCAGGGTCGGCGCAAGAATCAATTGCCATTTTAACTGAGTTAAACGCATAGTTGGTAACTTCATTTGGAGTTGCCCCTAATGTATAATCATTAAATGGATCTCTTTGTTCAATGTCCACTCCATCAAAGCCGCCAAACATTGGCATTGTGAATTGGTCAAACTCTGCATCAAGAACCGCTTTATAAGACGGACTTGAGCCTGTAGCAGTTAGTGATTTTCCTGCTGCTCGTGAGCCTGAAAGACACCATGCTTGAGTGCTTGAAAACGCATCAGTGGCATTAATCGATGCCGCAACACTGCCGGAATATCGAGTAACATTATCAAGACTGAAAACGTATTGATATTCTGTTGGACCCGCATTCGTGTCAGTGGGAACTTGCGTGCCAGGAGTTGAGGAGCGCAATTCATCCGGTAAGCCCCCAACAACATCTACATACGATGCTTCAAACCTTGTTGAACTTCCAGACCGAGTTGTATCAAGTCCAAAATAAGCATCCAACGGGCTAGATAAGCTGCCCTGCTCTGTGCTTCGACGTATATGAGTTCTAGGATAAACAAACGCGCCAGTAAACGGCGTGTCATTAGCGCCTAACGTTCCTGAGTTATCCCAATATACAAGTGAAGTGCTGTTTCCGCCAGCGGCGTCGCCGACATACTCCAACAGAGCATTTGTGTTGGCAGACTCCGTCAAAATTGCAGAATTATCGGAAGTAAGAGTGAGAGATTGGCTTGCAGCTGAACTTGTAACCCCAAATCCTCTAAATCGTAATGGTCCATAATAACCAAAGGGAACAAGGTCAGCGTCTATGGCTGCTGCATCTACATCAGCATGAATAGACACATACACAAATTTTGATTTATTTGGAAAATTGCCGAAGTCACGATAACGTCGGTCAGCATCACTCCATTCAGAGTATGCATCACCAATTTTCCGTCCGATATAATCATCGGAATATGGGTTTAAATTGCAACCCGTAAAGCTTTCAAGAACAACTGGGTCGTTATCGCTATCCTTGGCATCTCTAATTTCAACTGTGAATGTTCCGTAAGGTTGAAATTCATTTGCTGCTGCGCGGACATTTCTAATAGAAATTTTAATATTCTTTTGATTCCAAGAACCGCCCTCTAAACTTCTAAATCTAAATAATTTTTGATATTATCATTAAGAGGTCCATAGGAAGCATACGCTCCCAGATCTTGTGATATAACCCAACCAGTCGATGACTTAATCAGACTTGATTGATTTACATTAGTATCGTTATTATCATTTGACAACGGCAACATGACCCCAAGAACTCGATCTCCAGACTCACCACTGTTTGTGATATATTCATCAACATCCCTATCGAATGTTTCCCCAAGCACATATGTTTGTGTGTTGGAGGACGCATATTGCCGACCACCGGGATTAATTAAAGTAGGATTAGTGTTAAAAACCTTTCGAATGTATTTCTTGGAAGATTCATTAAAATCAAATGAAATAGTTTCATCAATGCCTGGACTATTGGCTACACCACCTGTTATAACAACTGCGGAGAATGTGATTCCAGTTCCACGACTTAAAATTAAATGACCAGACGAAGCAGTCACATTTGCATTAAGACCAGCAGACGAAGAACCATAAACATTTCCAGATAAAGCAACTTGTCCACTATCACAATAAAAAATTGCAGCTAGTGTACCAGTGGTGGCGCTTGTTGAGAAATTGCTAGCTGAATTAATGAGCCAAAGACCCATCGCCCCACCGGAAACATAGGATGTGTTCTCATATGAATTTCCTATTTTCCAACCGGCTGCACCACCGTTCGCAACTGTGGCGTCTGTATTTGCTTTCCCCAAAAGCCTAACAAATGTAACAGCACTATTATTTCTAAGCCATGCTTGAGCAGCATAAGCTCCATAAGTTGGGGCAAGTCCAAAGACTCCCTCTCTCCAGATATCTCCGCCCTTATTTCCGACTTGAGGCATTCCAAAAATTTCAACAAATTCTGAAAATGAGTCTACCTTGACGGGTCGAAGTGCCGGTCCTTGAATTGCAGAACCGATAATTACTGGACCCATTGCTTGAGGCTCTCGGGGTAATTGCGAATTATCAATTTCTGCGATTTGTATTCCGGGTGAAATAAATCTGAATTTGCTGACGCCTGTTTTAGCCATTGATGTGTCTCTCCTTCCTTAGTATAACAATACTTAAATTCTCTAATAAATAGTATGTTATATATCTAAAAGACAAACGAAACCCTAAGAACGATATTTTCCATTTCTCCACTCGGGACTATCTTCGAACACAACGTGTTCTCTTGGAATACGAACCTCGACTGCATTCTCGCGAATCACAATATTTGGTTGCTTCTGATTTTTATCTGCACCAACCAAATATCCTAAAACATTTAATGTTATTGTGCTTTCGTAAATTCGAGTTTCGTTTCCCAATTCTGTTATATTATTTTCTGTTGAAAAGTCTTGTTCCATAAATGCTTCGTATTGATGCTTATCTCGACTAACAACAAGTCTCGAATTAATACCACCAGTATCAACAACAAATGGTTGTATTATTTCATTCATTTGTTGTTGGTATTCTGTTCTTGCACTGATAGTATAGGACACATCCACATACACTGGCATTGGAATAGTAATCGTTTCATAAACAATCTTGGGATTGTCTCGTTTTTTATTGGGGAAGTTTATTTGTTGTCCTCCAACAGCGCCCGCATTGCCCGCAATTTTAGCTTTTTTTCTATATGTATTAGCATTTGTAAAATTGGCTGTTTTTGCTTGTTGTACTCTCCGCGCAATTGTAATTGAACCACCTTTCTCATCTTTAACAGGTGGAATGTTACCATAAAAAGTACCCTTTTTACCCAAGTTTTTAGTGAATTTGTTTCTCTGGACTGTTATGATAGGGAAGATGAGAGCACCATCAGAATCTCTTAAATCTTTATGATTTTTGACCTGCCAAGAACGTTCTCCTGCAACCCATACGCACGGTACTTTCTTAAACCCTTTGTTGGTGTTACAAAAAATATCCATTTGTTCTTGCACCCAATCAAAAACAGCAAAATCTATTGTTTCAAGAGTTGATGGCTTAAATGGCAAAATTTGTTTTATGGTGCCGTCTATGTTACTTCGATCTTTCATGTTTATTTCCCATCAAAAAGCCCTTGACGAGCCCTTGCACATTTAGCTGAAATTTCCAACATATAATCTGTGTTTCCAAATAATTGTTTGGGTTCACTAAGAGTAACTATCTCATAATAGTCTCCACCGTACAAAATAAAATCCCCTTCTCTTACATATAAATCCTGATCTTCTGTCAATCTTCGCTTGTGAAAGTGGCAAGTAAGGGAATAAATACGGTCCACACCATATTTGGTAGTGGTGGTTAAATTTCCATCCCACTCAACTAAAACGTATACTCTTACTGGAGGTAAGAAGTTTTTATCTATTGCTTCTCCATATAGAGGATGAAAGTTTGTATGAATAGGACTTATTGGATAATAAAGGATAGTTTGCCCAACTACTCTTTCAATCAATTCATCATTAACCTGTTTAACCAAATCTCTTTCTTTCTTATTAAAAAAAAGCGGAGGAGGCGGATTTTCAGGTCTGTTCCACTTGTTGTCTGCCATTCATTTTCCCCCCATTATCCTCTATAAACCCCTAATGGGATATTAAGTTGGGTGGTTTTAGCAGAATCTGCCATTTTGGTATCTCTTTCCACAATTGCCAGATAAGTTAATTCATCCAACAATATTTTTAACTCTTCTTTTAGTGCGACTTGTTCTTCTTTAGCCTGAGATGCCAACTCAGAAGCGTTGAGAGTAACAGAATCACCAGGAATTGGAACAGTTCCAAATTTGCCCCTTACTTGAGCTAGCATTTGTTTGGCAATAGATAAGGCATACTTTCTAATCCACTGTTTTCCCATGCTATTAATATTTTGATATGGAATATTTGCAAAAGGCAGCGTGTTAAAATTATTAACCCCGTCAGTCCCATCTTTTCTTGTTGAATCACTTGCCCACGGTTCGGTGGGGATTGAAAATTCAAACCACATTTTTAACGGAGAACCTGTGCCTGGGGCTGCTGGAGGTGGATAAACCTTTAACATGTTGTCTCTTATTTCATATGAATAGTGAGAGGCACGAGTATAAAGATTCGTTTCAAAAGCCATAGCTTGTAATTTATTTTGCCAAGCGGGAATGACTTCGAATGTTGATTCATCTGAATATTGCCCATAGGTATAGAGATTTCCCACAACGTTTAATCCACCATAATAACCATAGAATCTCCACATCGCCATAGGAGATCTATAATAAACTCTTTGAATTTTAATTCTTTTGTTATCAACACTTCCTGTAAAAGCGGCTCCGAAGTCTGACGCTGGGTCAACAGAAGCATCTTGAACAATTTTTTGCAAATCATATTCTTGCTGGTTTCCGACCAAAGCAATAGAAGCCGAATATATTCTAATATCTCCTAACGCTGCACCTTCCGCGAGTCCATTGGCAACTTGTTTCGTATACTCAAACTTGAATTTAGGAAATTTTAATGATGCTTGTGTTCCGCTTAAACTAGATGATAATGTTCCAGATTTAAGTTCCCCATCATGATCAAAAGTTCCCGTTGTAGCTCCTAGAAAATCTGTTAAAACGTTTCGGGCTTGATGATTGTTTATTATATAAGAATATTCTAAAACCGCTGCTTCATACGAAGTATAGATATTTTGTTGAGTTAATTCAATGTCTAAAACATCACCACCCAACATTTTATAAGTGAATGCAACTTGATCAACAGCACCAGAAATGAAATCAGTTGAACCCAGATAGATTCCATAAGGAACAGCCGTAGATATTACATTTGAATATGTGCCAGTAGGCGGCAGAACATAAGGACTTGTTTTTTGAACTGGTGATAGAACGGGTGGTGCTGTTGCCATTGTTATTCTCCTATTAATTAAATAGTTAAATGAGGCTTTAAACGAAAAAGAAAACCCCGCCTCCCAAAAGAAAGACGGGGTTTCACAAAATTATAAAGATAATTCTAATAAATTAGATAAGATCTTCAACAACAACTAAACCGTACATGTCCGGTCGGACCATCTTCTTGCCGTAACGGGTCATAACTCCCTTACGAGGCACGAAGTCTTCCGGACCAAAAATGGTAGGTGTGACTTGCAGTGGAACATACGGGGCATATACATAGCCACTTTCTAGGAAGCTATTACCCTTACGTCCAACAAGGATTACATTTCGTGGGAAATACGGATCAACGTAAATATCCCATTTCTTGCTAATCTGTCCAGTTTTCACTGCACCAGCTGTTCCTTTGTTTTCATCAGCAGTCGTATCTGCGCGGAATCCGCTCGTAAACTCAAGAACGTTCGCAACTTCTGGGCTTGTGACCAAGAAGTTTGCTCCCCCTCGCAAAGTTTTACGATGAATTTGTGCAGAAACATCATTGACTGTTTCAAGCAAAGTCTCATACCACTCAGATACAGTTCCGGTAAAATCAGGGAACAACGTTTCATTAACTGAAACGCCAGTTGCTCGATTAAGGAACTTACCAGGTTTACGTGACCAATACAAAGTTTCAGCAGTTGCACCATTAATAAGATCTTGAAGAATTTCTTGATCAATTTCAAGCGCAATCGTTTCAGACAGAATACCAGTCAACTCAACCTCTGCATCCAAATTATGATATGCATTAATATCTTGCTGGAGTTCTGGCGTCCATTTAGCCTTAAGTTTTTTAGTGTTTGCAGTAATCGATACGCTGTCAACCTTAATATCAATTTCTGGCAAATTAGACTGATTTTCAAGTCCCCAAGCAGTTTGTCCAACAACAGAACCGACATCGGCTCCACCACCAGTCCAACTATCTACGATGGGGAAAGCAACTGTAGAGATCGTACCAGCCCAACTTCCAGCCAAAGCCGCAGCACCCAAAGTATCTGATGCTGCAAAAACAAACAACCCTGCGGTTGCTTTAACGTCAACACCTGGATTAAAAGTACCACCATTTCCACTACCGGAGAACTGAGACAAACGTCTTATTTGACTTCCTCCAGCACTAAGGCTTGCACTAACAGCAACTGTGTTTTCCATATTAAACACACCAGCATTTTGACCAGTTGTATCATTCAACGCGGTACTCGCAGTTGTAATAACACCAATAGCCACATTTGTAGTTCCAGACGTAAAGTCAGGATCAAACCGACATAGCTTATCAAATTGTGCTTGTGTTAAACTATTACCAATCGTTGTTGCAGCTGTATTTCCAAACGTACCAGACGCAAAAGTATTAATAATAACGCTAACACTACCAGTTGGTGATGCATAACCATTGTTTAGGTTATAAAAACCTTCAGCAGCTTCACCAAGATCACCAGCTAGATTTACACCACCAGTAATTTGACTACCAACTTTTCCACCACCGTAAACAGATCCGTTTATAGTGTATGCAAGTTTAGCTCCGGTGTGTGTAAAGTCTAGAAAGAAAATAAGTCCACTCGGCAAGCTCATAGGCTGAACCGATACTAACTCATTTGCAATTAGACCGCCGAATACTCGACGAACGATTGGAAATGCGACAGCCGCAAAGCCTTCCACATCACCAGCAGCCATTGAAGATGCTTCTCGAAGCAACTCTTTGGCTTGATTTTCAAGAAGTGCTGCCATGTTGTTACGATGGTTATCACTCCCCAATCCTTCTAAAAGACCAGTCTTTTCCCATTTACTGAGAACAGCTTGTCCTTCTTTTTCGACATTGCGACTAACAATGCCTTCAGTTAATTTTTCAATTATACTCATTATTTTTTTCTCCTTAAATAATTCCTGCAAGCTTCTTCATTCTATCTACAGCAGAATCAGAAGCTTGCGATTCTTTTCTATTTGATTTCAAAACAAGCCGATTATTTTTACTTACTGCTTCACTTAAATTTTGGGGAGAGTTCTTCTCCTTTGATGTAAGAGAACCTTGTAAGGTTTCAAAAATAACCTTGGCTTCTTCAGTTGAATTCGCGTTTGAAATCGTTTCGACAAGTTTTTCTTTTTGCCGCTCATTCAAGGAGTGAGATTCCAGAATACGATTCTGATATACCAATTTTGCATTGGCAATATTAAGTTCAGTTAGCTTATCGCTAACCTGACGGGCAACACTCTTAAGTTCATTATGCTCTTTAATAAGCCTATTCTTTTCAGACTTATGAGATTTTACTTGCTCTTCTAAATTTGTGATTTTTTTAACAGCTTTGTCAAACACTTCATTTGATTCTTTTTCTGTACTGTCTTCGTCTGCTGCCGAAGCAACTTCGACGGCATATACTTGTTCGGGTTTTGTAGGATGAGTTGTTCCTATCATTCCACGCGGAACATTTTCTAAATCGACTTTCAAGATTTCTTCGATTGCTTGTTCTAATATTTCTTCATCAAGTTCTATTTCTTCGTCTTCATAAAGCTCTTCTTCTCCTGATGATATTTCTTCTTCATCTGAACCAAACATATCTATCAATTTGTTCGCTATCTCATCGGGAGCAACGTCCATAACATCTTCCTCTGGATCTTGAGCCAAAACTGAACTTTGAACAGGACTAGGTTGTTGTTCATTTAAGAGATCTTTAAGTTCAGATTGTGTCATTTCAAACATAATATCTTCTTCTTCGTCTTCCATAGTTCCTGCGGACTTCATCAAAGCATCTAAATCTAATTCGATCACTTCATCTTCGCCAGGACAAGGACAAGCACAAGCATCTTCTCCATCGACTGCCTTCATAGATAGTTTATCAGCAATATCGTCGGGTTCATCTTCAAGACCAACATCAAATGGATCTTCATCGCCCATTGGTGCAACTGGCATTTCTTCCATGCCAAATGGTTCTTCCATAGGTTCTTCCATAGGTTGTTCTAAAAGAATATCCACAGCCTCTTTGATTTCGCCTGCATATTTGTCCAAAACTTCTTGTTCTGCGTTCTTAATTGCAGCTTCTTTGAGTGCTTGGGCGTCAATGACGGCTTGTTCTAACATTGATGATGACATTTAAATCTCCTAAAATACTATTTGTCTCAAATAAATAGTCAGTAAGTTTAGTAAAATACTATAAATT
>Ga0080013_1002016_pt1 | contig 25124 bp, 44 predicted proteins | sample ETNvirenome_6_85_FD_69236 | JGI IMG/M metagenome (GOLD analysis project Ga0080013, IMG submission 69236) | Marine viral communities from the Pacific Ocean - ETNP_6_85 (SPADES assembly) (version 2) | ecosystem: Environmental > Aquatic > Marine > Oceanic | place: Pacific Ocean | collected 2013-06-19
AGTACCATCCGATGTTGAACGATACATTGTGTAAGTAGCTTGACCATCAACTAACGTAATATTATTGTTTGCTATTTCCCAATAGTGCACACCTCTATTACCCCATTCTTGAAACATAATATTCAAAGAACGTCTGGCAGATTTTAAATAACCGCCAGGTAATTCAAAGATCCCTAATCTTTCAAAAGCCTCGTTAATGGTATCATCTATGTAAAACGTTCTATCAAATGTTGCTGTTCCCGACGTAGCCATTTATCCTCCTAGCCGTAGTAGAATGTTACATCCGCAATTGTAGACAAAGAACAAGTGGGCTTAGTATTACATTTAATACCTGTACCAGGTAAAGTAACATTATAAACCATTGGACTTGAAGAACCATCTGGAGTTCCCCAAACACCTAAAGATGTTCCATCATCTTCTAAATCAATCGTTCCTGCTCCTGCTGTACAATTAGCCGAAAATCCTAAAATTCTTGCGGGACCCCCAAAAATTTCTTGATTAGCCACCACACTTGTTATTCTTTTAACTTTTATATCTACTGGATATGTACTCATATTTTTTTCTCCTTAATAGTGAGCTCCCGAAGGAGCTCACATTATTTTATTATTATGCTAAATTATTATTTTGAGCATATGTTACAGTAAGATAACCAGTGCCATCTCCTGTATTTGTGCTTGTTATAAGTAACTTAACATCAGTACTACCAACATCTGCAAGATTATTAACTCTTGTCGCGTTAGCACTTAAAGCAGCAGAAGTCACATCAATAAGTCCGAGTGCTCCGCCTGCCACTGCGTCTGCAGCTGTGAAAGCTGTAGCAGATGCCGTGGTTCCTACACCTAATGTAGTTGCTACTCCAGTCCAAATAACATTAACCGATAAGGTAATGGTAAGAATCTGACTGTTCGCTGGTATAATGATTGTAGTTGCTCCAGAAGCTTGTGTAACAGCTTCTGATTGACTCATAACCACTTGACCAACGTTTTTATAGTTTGATCCTAGTGTTGTACCAGTTGTGTTTCTAATTGTTCCGGCTTTTATTGGTCCGGAAAATGTAGTTGTTGCCATATTATCCTCCTAGTTTTTATGAACGTAGCCTCTAGGCCGTCGACTATACTCGTCTACGTTCTTAATTAATTGTATAGTGTTTTTATTATACCCAAAAAAAAGGGGCGCTACAAGAGCGCCCCTTAATAGATTTTTAGTAATCTAATTAAATAGATTACGCTGCTCCGCCAGTTCCGTAGATTCCTCTAGGGTCAGACCATCCGAAGACGTATCTTTCTCTAGCTTTGAATCTTACATTACCAGTGTCGAAATCTCCTTCGATAGCTGTCTTGATAGGTGCTCTAACAAAGTGTTTTAGACCGTTAGGTGCATCTGTTATCAAGAACCACGCATCACTGTCATTTAAGTAATGGTTAACGAAGTATCCTTCAGGAACCATTCCCATGTGCATTAATGCGTTGATATCATTGTCCGCAGTGCCAACTCTTTGAGGTGATTTCAAAATTCTTTCAGCTGTGAATTGATTTTCTTTTGGAATAATCATTCTTCTAGCTTGAATTGCAATTTTTAATCCTCTCTCGTCAACAAACGATGCAATGTCTATCATGCCTTGTTCTAATGAGGTTTCGGACAAGTCTGCAGCAGTAGCCAGCGTATTGCTGAACGTACTGTTGTTAGCAAGTGGGTGAGTAGTAACGCAAAGTGCGCTTCCGTCACCACCTGTGTAGCTAGCATTAAAAGCATTATTCAAAATCGCGGCAGCTTTCACTTGTTTAGTGTGTGCCATTGATCTTGCTAAAGCTCTTGTGTATCTACCAGCTAATCTGTCATATAGATTGTCTTCAATAGCTTCTTCAGTGATAGCAAAAGCGAGAGCAATTGTCTCGTTAGTGTATCTAGAAGTATAAACCTCAGTTGCATTGTCGTAAGTGACCATTGCACCTTCAGATTTAGTTGCTGCTCCAGCAAAGCCGGAAAGCATTACTTCTTCTTCGAAAGCTCTGTCAGACGATTCTGTCATGAAAATCGCTGCTGCTTCATTGTCGTATCGGTTATATTCAAGTCCAAATAGTGCATTCAGACCTGGTTCTAGTTCTTTAACTAGCTGTGCTCGTGATATTGCCATATGTCTATGCTCCTATTAGATTCCTGCACCTTTGTTACCGTAAAAGTGATTATTGATAACCACTAATGCTTTAACATTGCTTACAGTTTGATCTTCGTTGTCCGGATCTTGCGAAACGTCAATTACACGAACTGCTTGAGTCGTTTTAATATCGTTCGTAGATCTGTCCAACTGAACTTTGGATATACCTGTAGTCGTACTTCCTGTAACGTTTGTTACATCGAAGTTTTGAAAAATGAAAGTCGTATTCAGATCATCGTCAACATCAATCTTGAAAACTACGCTTGGGTCATCAACAACGAACGCTATAATGTCGCTCGCTGCAATGCCACCTGCATAATAATTACTCCAAGTTGGTTTGCTAGTAGTAGGATCTGTATAAAAACAACCATTAAAAACACCACAGATTCTTTCACCGTTTGCTGCAGTGTGACGAACTATTGTTCCTGTAGCTGCAGCTTGAACTGCATCTCCTTGGAAAATAGCTGTCGATTCGCTTGCCGCAATACGATATCTATTCTGAGCGTTAATAAAGGGACTTCCATCTATCTTACGAACTGGTTTCAGTCCGTAGGTTGATGATGTATTTGCCATCTTTATATCCTCCGTTGGCGATTTCTCGCCGGGTTAGTTTAAACGATTTTGGACTATAACTAATAAATTAGGTTTTTCGTCCGCCACCAAAAGTTACTCGAGACTGTCTATCAATATTGATAGGCATTCCCGGGTGTTGCTCCTTCATTAAATCGTTATCAACCGCGGTCATTGAATCTGCTGATATTCTTTTAAAATAATCAGCGCGCGATCTTGCGATCTCTTCAGGTATCCTTGCCAACACAAGGCCTCCAACCCCAATTAAACCAGCGTATTTTCCTTCATGAATAGTCGGGTATTCATTTTTGCCTAATTCACTTAACAGTGTTTCAGCTTTAAGAAATTCCCAACCTTCTCTAAGTCTTTTGGATACATTAGCTGAATCCATAAAACCCATACTCTCAGTTCTTATCCATCTCTGAACATAACCTTGAGGCGCCGCTGGCGCATCGAGACTAGATGGTGGCGTCCAGGGTTGATTACGTTTATCTTTATCTCTCTCCTGTGACGCGCGTGAGGTCTTTATTACTTCACTCGAGCTTTTTTTACTCATGCTTCCTCCTTCACGTATTTAGCGTATTCTTCTAGTGACACCCCTAATTTTTTAGCAATAGCCACCTGTGATTTGGTGAGTCTCACAGATCTGCGTCCTTGTTGAGTTCTACCAGCCGAAGCTACCGTTTGGACGGGTTTACGGGCTTCTGTTTTGGCCGTAGCAGTCTCTGACTCAAATTTATGAGGAAAATATTCCCTCATTTTGTCGTCAATCTGATTATAATACTCATCACTCTCGACATCAACCCCCCTGCTCACTAAATCTTCATGAACATTCCAGGCTGCTCCCGACATGATTCGATCATTACCAAACCACTCATTTGTCTGAGCCCAAGCTTGCGCTTTTTCACTTGGCTGCTGAAACTCTTCCGGCATTTGAGCCTGCATATTCCCTGCTTGTTCTACCGTTTTAGTTTCTTCTGCTTGTCTTTTTTTCAAAGCCTCGTGCTCAGCTAACTTTATTCTAGCTTTCTCTTTTTCAACAGCAAGTCTTGTGAGTTCATCAGTAGCTTCCATAATTTTATTTGGCTCCTGGGCTCCAATAGCTTCTGCCAACTTAGATTTAACTTGATCTCGTTGTGCATCTACTCTTGCGTCGAATTCTTTAAGATGACCTTCGCTAATTTCATCTAACTTGCCTTGGGAACTATCATATTTTTGTTGTAGTCCTTTAGCAAATTCAGTCGCAGCTTTTTCTCTTCTTTCTGCTTCTCTAGCTCTGTAAGTTAACTTGTCTATTCTTTTTTGAACACCTTCAGTATACTTACCAAGATCTTCTTTTGGTTTTTCTTCTTTAGGTGCTGGTTTAGTTTCTTCTACCGGATCTTCAATTTGTTCTACTTGAATTTTCGCCTTCTCATCGTCTTTATCATGAGAGGTATATCCTAAATCTACTTCACCAACATTTAGATTTACATCTTCCTTTGTCTCTTCCTTTTTTTCTGGTTCTTTGACTTCGACTGTTTCTGCTTTCGCATCGTCTGTGTCTAGTTCCACTTCATCAGTTTTGACATTTGGTTCTGCCATTGTTTCCTCCTAGTATAAGTGAAGAATGTCTTCGGGTTTATTAATCTTGGCAATGATTTCATCATCATTTAAAATACGATGCTCACCAAATTTCGTTTGAAATCTGGAACCTGAATATCGTCCATAAACAACAAATTCACCTTCTTTGCACCAAGGGCCTGTTGGAAATTTTTCTTTATCTTTGTAACAAAGATCTCCCATACGAATCACTAATCCAACGACTGTTGTCATTTGAATAGTTTCGTGAGTTGTATCAGAAAGTATAATTCCACCCTTAGTCTTTTTCTTACCAGACCAAGGACGCACTAGCATTCTATAACCAACAGGCTTTGGTAAAGTATCAATATACTTACCGACACCTTCCGCATCTGTGGGTATCGGGTTGCCTTCTTCTTTGTCTGCAGCGTCTAATATAGGCTTGATTAAGCCTTTAGGTTTGATTAATTGTTGTGTCACCGTCGTCATCCTCCTTTTGCAGGTCTTTAAGATCCTGAAGCACTGCGTCATATGCAGTGAGTTGTCCTCTACTATAGTTCACTTTCTCTATCGTGTCTACACCATAGCATAGATGTTCTTTAACAGCGTCCCTATTCTTATTAATTCTTTTTTTGATAATTTCTACTGAGTATGGATCAAGCATGTCGTTCTAGCATTATCTTGTTTTCTCCAGCTTCTTTTGTCTTAAAATCAAAATAAGTTAAAGCAAAAGCAATCTGGTCCATTGCATATTTAGGATAATCATCAAATACAAATCTTGTTCCTTTGACCGATCTATTAGCAAAAAATATAGCTTCAGTTAATACATCTTTAGTCATATGAGGACCATCAAAATGAACAAAATGATAAGGTTGAGTCCAATAAAATTCAGACATAAATTGAACATCCGTCATATTTTTAAAGTCAAATTCTTTATAATCTTTAAAATCTTTGACCATTTGTTGCCTCATTTCTTCTGTGTAATCACAGATATAAGCAGGTGTATTATCGTAATGCTGATATTTAAGATTATTGTAAGGATCTATTCCAATATGTTTATATTCTTTGTCTTTTAAACGTTCTTTAAAACAATCCATTATTATTTTAGAACCAAGTCCTTCACGAACTCCTATTTCACAAGTTAATATTCTATTTGAAGTATCCAAAAGAGGAGCTGTTTCACACCAATCTCGTAATAGATTGTATTCAGTACTATCGCCTTTAATCATAGATTAAAGCTTTATAATACTAATTTTAAGTACTGTCTACTTCTTTCCGTTTCTGAAGATCTGAGTTCCCTTAATACCAAAAATACTCGCGCAGACAAGGATCCATAAATTTGTAAACCAGCTCGGCAGTGCCTGGAAATGCTCGAAGAAAGTTTTTATTTTCTCCATAGCGGCCGGATCGTCCGACCAGACCCCCCAGGCCAAAATTATGATCGGGAGTGTCAAAATCGCCAACACTACCTCGTCCTTATAATCTGCTTGACGGGCCTCTAAAAGTTTGCCCTGGTAAGATTCCTCTCCTCGGGCCATCTTCTCTGCATGCATCAATTGTGCATCAGACATAGCCATCTTAGTCTTCTGACGGTTGGAATAAATTTTACTTCCAGCTTGCAAAGCTATTTTTGCTAAACTAAACCAAGCCATTATTTAACTCCTTTAAATTTTGTTCCTCTAATAGCACATCCGCCACCTCGTGAAAATAACACCGGTGGTACTTGTGGATTAGGTCCTCTTTTTGGTGGTGGTCCTTTTCGAACTCCTCCTCCTGTGTCATAACCTTTACCTGTTAAGTAATCACTATTTTCTGGATAAAGTTGCCAAGTAGATTTTGGTGTAGTAGACGCGGGGGCGGCGGGGGTTACGGCAGGAGTAGATGTTGCTTGTGGTGGACATGGAGGCATAGTTCCATCTGGACATCTTTGCCCATCTCCATCTCCATCTCCTGTAGGAGTTTTATCTTGAAAAGGTCCATAACCTGCTGTTTTTAAAAAATCTTTTCCGGCATCGCTCATTACATCAAGAGTTCTTGATTTTGGATCTTTATTAAATTGATTTCCAATATAATAATCTCTGTATAAACCTTCTTTTCGTGCAAACTTCTCTCTTTTTTTCTTATTATACTTAGTTGCATAAGGACCTATTATAGTGTCAGCTAACCACAGAGCGCCTGTGACAGGACTTGTGACTTTTATCTTAGATTTATATTTTTCCGGTTTTCCATCACTGGTAGTAGTTACAGTTTTTTTAGTTGTTTGAGTAGTACCATTACCACCATTACCAGACCAGTGTGATTTAGTCGCTGGGTTTTTGGTTGGATTATAAGATTGACTAGGGTGGCCAGGACTTACTTGGTTAGAGTCTCCCCGATTACTCTTCATTCCGCCACCATTAAACTTTCTAACTTTAGCCATTATTTTTTCTTACCTCGTTCTTTCGTTCTACGATCTTCAGCAGTACGCTTCATTCTTTCAGTTTGAAGTTTAGCTTCTGCTATATCTCGTGTTTGCTGAAGTTTTTCTTCAGCTATTCTAATTCTTTCGCCTGCTTGATCTTCAACGCTTTCTAACTTCATTTTTTGAATATCAATCGTTTCGTCAAACTGTTCTTCTTTCATGTCAAGATCAGCACCCTTCTCTGTTACTTTACGCTGCATATCCATAGCTTTCAAGTCTAGCTCTCTTTGTTTCAAAGCAACTAAGGGATCTTGCTGTTTTGTTAATTGTTCCGTTTTTACTAATTCCTCTGTAATTTGTGCTACTCTTTGAGCAATCATTCCTTCAATTCTAATTTGTGCTCCTTCAGGATCTGATTTCATCAGTTCTTGTAATTGAGGATCGTCTTGAAGTTGAGCCCCCACTTCTCCTTGAGCTTTTAAACTAATGTGATGAGAAATATGACTTTGTAAGTTAGCATAAACCATGGGATTTATTTGAACCATTCGTGATTGCATAAAAGCTGCGTGTGTTGCAATGTGTGCGTCTTGATCCTGTTGAGGAAATGCGTGAGGCAGTTGCATTTTTAAAGCTTCTGCATTTTCAATTGCAGGGTCTTTAGGCACAACTGGTGGTTCTGGTTTTAAAATTTTATCAATTTCTCGAGTCCCTAAAGCTTCGTATAGTCTTCTATACGACTCTCTAAGGTTGTGCATACCTGGATTAGACATAGCAATCTTTAATTGCTCGTTTGCAAGAGTAACTCTTTGAGTTAAACTGTAAATATTAGGGTCTGCAACGGGAATTACATCTACTCTTTCATCAAAATCTTGTGTTTTTACCATTCTGTTCGCACCATAAACTGCATAAGGATAAACTGGAGGTAAATAGGTACCAAAAATAGATGCTAAAAGTTTAAATTCTTGTCTCATAGCGTTGTAACAACGTTTATGAATCGCTGTCATAACTCTTGAACCACGTTCTAAGAGTGCCATTGTAGTTCCAACAGCTCTATTTTGAGAATCTTGGCCAACGGACATATCAGTAATAGCTGCAAATCTTTGTCCCGCACCTACAACAAATCCTAAAAGTTGAAAAAGGGTTGCTGAAGGTTCTTTAAAAGGTAAAATTTGAAATTGATCCTTAATATTTCCACCTGGAGCGTCTACATCTCTAAATTCTCCAGGTGCAAATGGTTGATCATCGTCTCTAATTCGAATTCCTCTAGATTTAAACCCTGCTGGAAGGTTACTTAGAGTTCCTGCGTCCAATAGTTGTCTTAAAGCTTGAGTTGCCGTTCGAGATAAGCCACCAATCATGTGAATTAACCCAAAACCATAAAATCCTAAGCCTGGACAAAATTTATAATGATTAAAATATTCAATTCTGTTGTGTAAGGGATCATCTGGCTTATAATTTCTGTAAACTGATAAGACTTCAGCTGATCCCTCGTCTATGGTAACTATATAAGGGATCTTAACTTGTTTTTCGGCATTATGAATTTCAAATTCTTCTAAATTTAAATCCACATGCATTTCTAAAATATTAAAATTAGTGGGTCTATCGGCAGTTGGTGAAATACCTTCTAATTCATCATATTTTTTTTGAATTTCGTCGTGTTTAGGTTGTGATGGTTTAAGTTCAATGTCTCTATAGAAACCTGCTTTTTGTCTTTTAATAATATCATTCTCACTCATTCTCACTACATGAGAAATTCTTTCACAACTTAAGAGATCGGTTGCGAAATAAGGAACCACTAAATCTTCAGCTGGAACAAATTTTGCTACAGCCCTTTCCATTACTTCATCATAATAAATTTTTTTAAAAGCAGAGCCTGCTAATGGAAGATAAAATAAAAGTTGGTCCATCTCTGGAGTGTACTCTTCCATTTTTTCTGTAAGCATATAGTTCATGAAGTCTTGAACTCTATTTGCTTGTTTTTGTATCTCTTGAGTTTCTTCTCCTACAATCTTACATCTGACTGGACCATCAGACGGAAGTAATTCTTTAAACGCTTGTGCTTGAAATTGCGTGACTGCTTCTGCAAGTAATGGGTGAGTAACATTAGCCGACCCTCTAAATGGTCGAGTCATTTCAGTAAATTTAAATCCTAAAAGATCCAACCCATTTTTATAGGTTGTCTCCCAGTCTTTTCTACTAACTTTGTCTTTTTTATATTCGGTAATAAGTGTATTAGCCATTCGCTGAAGAGTACGGACATCCATATCTTCCGCAAGATTAGCGTAGAAGTTGTCAGGGTTTTCGTCTGTCTCATCTCCCATTTCAACCGGCTCATCGCTCGGTCTTTCAACTTCTACAGCAATCTCTTCTTCTGTCGTTGGGTCTTCGTCCTCAACGATCGGATTTTGTCTCTCCACATCGGCCATAATTACCAAGTTCTAGTTTTAAGCGTACCATTCAATTTAGTTGCAATTTGAACTTCTCCACCTTGAGTAACATAAGGGTTGTCCGGATTAGAGCCTCGAGTTCGTACTTGAGTACCGTGTCTAGCTTTAATCAGTTTACCTTTTTTAGCCGCATCCATTCCAGGCATTACTTCGTGAGTAGTACCTTTAACAGCTGCACCTGTTCCTCTAGTTTGTGATTTAACTAAGTCACCTTGGTACATTCTAGGCCAAGGCGTATTACTCCACCAGTCCTTAATTTTTTTTTTCCAGCCCCCATCACCAGACATGTGGTCCATGCTTCCACCAACATCACCTAGCATAGATGGTTTTCTAAAATGTTTAGCACCATGTATTGCTTCAGCAATACTTGCATCTCCACCAACTTGTTTAATTGGTGTTTTTCCATATGTATGCTTCAAATAAGAACGCCAACCTTTTTTTCCTGCCATGGCTTTTGACATGCCATAGGCAGCGCCGGCTGCAATTGCAGCTTTAGCGATTTTTTTTAATAGCTTTTTTGCCATGATATATATCTCCTTATAGTTTATAAACTGCTACTATATTACCATTTAAATAAGTCGACTACTAGCCCACCTTCTTTCTTGTAAAGCTTGAAAGGCTTTTCTAGCATATCTGGGGTAATTTTCAAACCAAAGGCTTCAGAATATAATCTTGGATCATTAGCTTCTAATTTGAGTATTTTAGCATTACTCACACCACTAATTTCCTTTAGATAATATTTAGCTTCTACCTCGGTTTTAAAAGCAATCAAATGTTCGTCTATAGGCTTTCTAAAACCTAACATTCTTGCATCAGTACCTGTTCTCGCACTATGGGATACTACAATTTTCCACGGCAGATCAGGATCTGATTTAGAAATCATAATAGGTCTTGCCTCAGAATTATATTGTTTAGCCAGCTTAATCATTCTCTCAGGTAAAACTGCTGTTTTCTGATAAGGAGTTGGAATAGCTTTGTTTTGTTTTTTAGAAAAAGCTTTTACTCCTTGAAGGCCCGCTTTACCTGTCGCTGTTCCATAAAATTCAAAGTCTCCCAGTTTACCAATTGCTCCTGCTTGTTTGTCGGCTCTTTTAAAAGCGTGTAATCTTTCAACAGGATGAATAGCAATCCATTTCACTCCATCATCCGCTGCACTTTTTGCTAAGTGTTTAATTAAATGATCTCCCCACACATCTCTTTCCATCATCGGTAAAAAGGGAATAGTATTATCCGATCGGTTAGAAACTTTTTGGGCAATGTTAGATGCATTAACAGTATTCTTTCTTAACTCATCCCCCAGTTCTCTTAGTCTTCTAAGTTCCATTCTATCGGCATACGTTGGCATTGGCTTATTATAAATAACTTTCATTTTATTCCAAATATTATCTAGAGCTGCACTTGCCTGACCAAATTCTGCTTCCGTATTAAAAGGATTAATTCTTTTTTTATCAGGATATCTTTTCATTGCATCATATGCTTTCTGGTGCACATCGGATTGGGCCTCATGTAAAACATAGGCTTTATTTCTTTCCGATCCCGAAACAGTTCTTAAACCATAACGCGCGTGATAGATTTGATTATTTAATATTTTTCCAGCCACCTTATCTTCATAATGTTGAGGGGAAACATTTCTTCCATAAGGAATTTGTTTAGGATAATAAATTACATCTTCAATATATTTTTCATCCCCATGCATCGCATAAGTTTTATTCTCTCCTACTCCATACTTTGGAGATTGACCTAATTTAGTTTCAGCAGCTAATTTTCTTTGAACTGTTAATATCTTACGCTGTAAATCCATTGCCTCGTCCACTCCTTTAATAGGAGCCAATCCTGCCGCGTTTATCTCACTTTCAATTTTTGGAATTAATTCTTTTACTTTACCTATCTGGTTTGCTACATCGTCCACATTAGACTTTATATAATCCGCCTGCGAAAAATTTTGTCTTGCACTCGTATTTATTTGAGCCATATTAAGTTGAAGATCATCCATACGAGATTGAAGTTTATTTAAAATCTCGTTTTTATCTGTAAAGAATTTATTACCTGCGCCTACTGTTCCACCTGGAGGCGGTTGTTGAATTGATATTTTATTATAAAATCTTTTTAGTAATTGTTGTGCATCAATTACGATAGGCTCTACTAATTGTGGGGCATCATTTACATATTCAAATCTTTTAACTCTTAAATTAACCGAAGGTGAATTAATAACTATTTTAAGTAAATCGGTTTTAGCTACACTCATATTGGCTTGTTCAGCCGTTTTTAAAAAGCCACCTATTAATTCATCTTTAGGTCCAAAGACCGCAATGTTGGCATCGTCTAATTCTCTTCTTGAAACGTTCATTCTGATATTTTGAAACCCTGGTTGGTTACTTTTAAAATTAGCCAACGTGTCACTCTTTCTTAATTGATTAACCCATTCTTTAGCGGGTAAGGGTTTCTTTGCTGGGTGTTGTGCAATCCAGTCATAAAGTGAAGAACCAAATCTTCCTTTTCCTGAACCTTGGGATAAGGGTAGTTTCATAGACTTCGCTTGAATTAAATCTAACGAAGCTCGATAATCATTTGCGTGTTTAACCGCCGGGGGTGTTTTAGAAATAAGTTCCATTGATTGAGCCGTGGGTGTTTGGGCCGTGGCTATGGTTTCATTAATCTTATCTAAGGGTTTAGGTACCTGTGATTGAAGTGGTGGTTTAGGTGCAATTGATTTAGAAATTTTAAATAATTCTCTTAAGAAAGGAATTCGTCTTCTACCTAAGTATGCAGCGCCCCCGACTAACGCACCAATGCCCAAGGCTCCCGGAACCCCCGATGGTTTATAGGGTTTGAATTCTTCGTATTCTTTTTTAGCCATTATAATAAATCCTTATCAACATTCTTTCCAATTACTATTTCACCGCCATCATTAAGAGTTGTAGGAAATTCATACTTAATACTCCATGGGTTTTCAATGTCGGGAACACCTATATATTCCGTAGTAACTGGTAGAGTTTTTACGGTATTAATAATCTTAGAGCCTTTAAGAGTTTTAGAAGTACCTAAAAGAGTTTTAGAAGTACCTAAACGACTTGCCCCATATAGTGCAGCTCCTGTAAGAGCAAGTTTACCTAATTTTTTTATTCTTTTTTTAAATCTAGACATTATAATAAACTCCTATCCACATTCTTTCCAATGGTAACTTCACCACCAGTACTATGTTTGGTTGCACTTTTAGATTTAATTTTATTTATGTAAGTTTCTAGTTTAGTATAATCTTTAAAAAGCTTATCTAATTTGCTTTGAGTAGCAGGTTTGTTATATGCTTGGAATTTTTCAATATGTCTCCACTTACTTGCTTTACCCCAAACCAAAGGCATTGCTTTTCTATTATGTTTTAATGCTATCCTTGAGTGTTTTTGAACTTTTGTCTTTAAACCCTGAGCAATAGTTAATTTTCTTAAATCATCAGGTTTAATTTTAGTTACTCCTAACGAAGTTAGTTGTGGAGTTTTAATATACTTAGGATCTTGTTTTAATTTTAATCTAGACCGCGTGTGCATTTTATGCCCAGCTGTTTCTTTTTTAAATAGTTTAAAGCCTCTTTTAATTGCTTTAGTTAATAAGCCTCCTTTTAACTTCTTTTTAATTTTTCTTTTCTTTCTTCCTAGTAGAATACGCATACTTTTGTTAACTGATGCCCTATCTTGTCCCATGTGCACTCCACCATACATCCTATGCATTTCTTCTCCCCAGGTTTCTCTAGAACCAACATAAGGCATTCTTTTTACAATAGCACCAAAACCTCCAGGATTAACTTTCATTGTTCGACCACTTATTCCATAATGAGTTCCTTTTTGGGTTTTGATTTCTATGCCTGAATGAGTGGTAGGTTTTTGTTTGAAGTTATATTTGGCGTCTGTTTTTTTACCTTTTACTTGAATATTATATCTGGATAAAGATTTATTTAATTTACTTGCCCTTCTACTATGTAATTTTTTTCTAACATTTTTTGGTAAATTAAGTAAAGGAGATTTCTTTTTTAATCCCGCATCAGTAATATATGACTGAAGAGTAGAAGTACTTAGTTTCGTTCCACGCTTCGTTGTCGCGCCTCTCGCTAAAGCTTTTTTAGCTCTTTTTGCTGAACGAGCTTTTCTACCTGCCTTTAATAAAACTCCAGCAAAAGTTTTTACTGTCATAACAAATCCTTATCTACATTCTTACCAATAACAATTTCTCCACCATCTACTCTATTGAGAACCTGTCCTTTATTATTAATTTTAAGTTTAAATTTTTTAATAAGTTCTTTTTTCGAAGCATCATAAGCTGAATGTTTACTTAAGCCTGCCGCTTGGTTCTCTCCATAAATCTTTTCAAATATCTTTTGGGCCCGCTTTTTTACTCTTGCTTTTTTAAACGCAAGGTTTAATAGGGGAGTTCCAAATCTAGTAAATACAGACATAATTAATAATACACTATTCTTAATCCTTTGTTTTTCTTCTCTTCCTCTTCCCAATCTGAGTAAGTAGAAACAAAAGAACCTTGTCGGTATCTTAACATAGCTTGGGTGGTACTATCTACATAGTCGTCATTTGCGCCGTGAGGGAAAGCAGCACATTCCTCGATTACTTCATAGGCAAATCGCTCTCCTTCCGGATAAAAGACTTGTCCTGATTCAAACATAGGGGCACACGCATTAACCCTGGTATGCTTGTCTTTTCCTTTCGATGGAACGAAATCTATAACAGGAATACCCATTCGCCTAAACTCTTGAGTGAGTGGTTGGCCCGTGGCTTTTTGTTCGATAACCACAGATTCAGGTTCCCAGTATTTATATTGATCTAACGCGACTACTTTTAATTCAGGAAAGTCCCACTTACCACGGACCGCGTCTAATAAAATAATAGCTTCGGGTTCATCCTCGAAAGGTTTAAATATTCCCCATGTGGTAATAGCTGAATAGTCAGCTGTTTCCTGTTTAGAGAATGCAGTGTCATAAGATTGGATAACATGTTTTAAAGTGGGCAATCCCCCTTTCCATACTTGCCACCAATCTCTTTTAATGATTGCTCCTTCTTCTGATGTAGGCTCTTGCATATATTGAGCCGACCAATTTCTAATTGTTAAGGAAGCTTTTACTTTTTCTAATTCTTCAAACGACCAATACTCTGGCCAGACTGGATCACCACTCGGCATAATTGCAGGAAAGGAAATTTGTTTCCACCTATCTGCTTTAGGTTCTTTTTGAGCTTTGATTAAACGACCAGTCAAATCATCTTCTGCCCATCGAGTCATAACTAATACAATCGAACCACCAGGTTGCAAACGCTGTCTGGGTCCAGATGTATACCACTCATATGCACGCTCCATGGCCCCCTCGGACAAAGAATCCTGCTCTGTGTGTGGGTCGTCAATTATCAACAGATCCGCACCACGTCCAGTAATTGCTCCTCCTACTCCAGCTGCGAAATATTCGCCACCATGATTGGTCTCCCACTTACCTTTGGCCTTTGCGTCTTCTCTGAGTCTAACATCTCCAAAGATCTGTGCATACTCCGGTGATGCTAGTAAATTTCTAACCTTACTACCAAACCTAGTAGCTAATTCTGTATTGTGGGAAACTTGCATAAGTTTCATTTTAGGATTTCTTCCCATCATCCACGCAGGAAAATAAACAGAAGCAAATTCCGATTTTGTATGTCTAGGAGGCATATTAACAATTAATCTTCCTTTATTATCATTCGATATTTTTGTAAATTCATTGGCAATGATTTGATGATGGCCCCATCGAGAGGAATCATTAGTTTTTCTAAATATAAAGTCTGGCCATACTTCTTTAACAAAATATAGAAAATTATCTTGGCAAAGCTTGATATGTTGTAACCAGGTCTTCTCTACACGGTCTCTTAATTGTTCGGTTGATAGTAAATCAGTATTCATTTTCCTAGACTTTTAAAATTTTTAAAAAATTTTTTATAGGAGTCCCATAAGTATTTGGGGCCCCGTACGTGTTTCTAACTCGCTTAAAGTTCACGCGTTGTTGTTCAACTCGTGGTTGTACGCGATACCAGATATTGTAGGTCATCAATCTTATTTGTACTACATATTGAGCCTTCTATCAACTGAAGGTGTGGATCACAGGTGTCGGGCAGGTGAAGTTCAGGTGGTTGAGATGGTAGGTGAGATGGTAGCCACGCGTGGTTAAACGCGTGGCTAATAGTAATTATTCAGTCGGTAATATCTGTTTAATTACTGGCTTAAGATTAGTTAAAAGTTTTTCTTTTAACTTAACAACGATAGGGTCATCAGGATATTCTAAAAGAATTTCCTCAACTGAACTTTCAACCATTTTATATAATAGTTGATAGTTAATCTTTTTTTCTATCGGTGTTTGTACTGTTGGGCGTTCAACTTCACGCCCAACATTATTAGTTGTCAGGTCAGTACCTAACAAAGTTATTAAACTATTGGGCATTAACTATCTCAATAGGTTTAACATCTACTTTGATTTCAACACTTTCACTATCTACTAAATAACTAGCATATAGTTTAGGGTTTTGCTCTTTGAATTTAGCAAGATTAAATCTCTTACTATTTCTTTGAACTCTTTGAGCATAACCCTCATACTTATCTAAACCAACTAACATAATCGCATTGGTTTTTTCAAAGTAAGGAAGTATTTCACTTTTAATTAAATCTTTTTGTTTAGTTAAAGATTTAATCTGTTGTTTTATTAAACCATAATTAAGAATAGTTGTCTTAACTTTTTTGTCTATTCTTAAACTAGGTTTAGTTTTTGTCTTTGTCATAAACACTCCTTTTGTTTTTTATTTAGACAATGACAAATCTATATCTTATCAAGATAGGATACAAGAATTATTTTAACTTTTTTATTCACACAACCTATAGTTGTATCAGTCTTCTGCACCAACTGTGCTGGGTGGGTGGCACATAGTTTATTTAATAAACACCCAACCCCGCCACGCACGAGGCGAGGCGAGGCAAGGCACACTATCCCCCCTAGTGTCTTGTATGTTCTTTATCATCTTTGAACAAATTCGAGAATCGACCAACCGACACATCAGCTTTTGTGGTTTGATAATCTCCGCCCCCCGTCAATTTATTATCTTCTATATCTTTTATAGTCATAATATTTTGCGTAGGGTCAGATGTGCAGATGATTAGCTTTTCCTCTCTGTCAGGGTGTTCAGACGGCATACCGTCTTGCTCACGGTCGTAGGGCTTTTTCTGTTTAACCACCCAAGTTTCCGAGACAAACGAATAGTATGGCGAGGACATATCTTTCAACATACCTTGAATGAGAGGCGCCATAATATCTTTCGAGAATGTTGTTGTGAACTCACAAATGATATGCAACGCACCGTAGCGAGACGATTTATCTTCATCAATTACTAAATCAGCTTTTGCACCCGATTCGAGAAACATCTTAAATCTGTCATTGATGAGTGTTCTATCAAACGGCAGTAGGAATAGTGCTGGTGTGTCGTGCTTGTTTTCTTTACTAAACTGAAATAAATCTAGCGCAGTCCAGCAACCGAGAGAGTGCATATCGTTTATGCTCTCTATTGGTTTTTTTAATGGAACAATCTTACTATATTTAATAGGCATTTGTTTCAATAGTTCTTCTTTAAAGTCATCAAACATATATTTTCTCCTTTTGTATTGTCTTATCATATCCCAAATCATTTGCAACAACAAAAAACGAAGAATAATTGTACTACCTATTTTCTACCAATTTTTCACACTCCTCGAGAGTATATTGATTGCTTTTAAATGATCTGTCTCTTTCAATGTGCAGCCCGAAGGGAGGCACCTTTAAATTTTCAAGTTCATTCATTGAAATGCCCCCGAGATCCCAATCCGAGATCTTAGCCCCACCGAACGCCATATTGTTTTCGGGATTTAATTCTGTAAGAAACCAAAACCCTCTGCCCGTAGGATTGAACAACTTCACAACGGCCTTAAAACTTTTCTGTCCCTGCGCCACCTCATTCTCTTTGAAGTTTTTGATTAGTTTTTCTCTAATCTCTTTTGTAAGTAATAACATTTTTTTCATAACTCTCCTTTTCCATCTGTCTTATCATATCCCACACCTAATGCAACAAAAAAATAAAGAAACAATTTTGCTAATTAAACCTGTCTGGAAGCTGCTGCCACCAGCTCCGGAGGGAGTCCATGCTATTTACCAACCGCGCGCGAAGCGAGCGAGGCGAGCGACGCGAGAAGCCAGTCTAGAATGATTCTAAAGTAGACACATGCCGATGGCGCACAGCCACATGGCGTGGTATGGGTAAAAGAATGCAAATACCAGCAACAGGGAAATCACCAGCATCACGCTGCTTCCCGCTGCCCCAGGATCTCCTGGGCCCTGACCTCGACGGCCCACCAAACGAGGTTGTTCTTAAACTGACGTAATGAGTGGGCATCACGTGTTACCTGTTGTACCTTTTCACCAAGCTTCATACCTTCCTCCTCTGCGTAATCCTCCAGCTGCTCGAAGATCTCTTCCTCGTGTGCTGCATAGAACGCTACCGTTTCGTTGTAGTAAATTATACCGGGGACTCCGCCCTGGCATCCGTGGTGCGCGATGTCCTTGATCAGTGTTGAACCGGCGCCTTCTTCTTTTTCTTTGGCCAAAAGCCATTCTTGTATTTTCATTTGTTTCTCCTTTTTAGTTATATGTGGCTTCCGGTAGGTCTCACCCGGAATTATATCTAACGCATGTCGCGCATAGCGTCCAAGACCAATGGGCCACTCGGCTCACCAGCCTGGCTTCCGGTCTCCCTTCGGCCCGACTGTGATGGTGGCATTGTGAAAGTTAATCCATCCGTAACGCATATGCATGCCCCCGTGAGCTTCAGGTATATATATCCCATCTTTCTGGGAAGTCAAGCCCTAAATGAATTATTTTTGACAGCAGGAGCTGCCTGAGTCTGGATCCAGTAGTTTAGTTGGAAGCCCCAAGCACCAGCTTGGTACGAGGCGAGGCGCGAGAACGAAAGGAAAAAGTTAACAAAATAAAATTCCCACGCCTCACACAAACATTACTTCAGGGTACGAGCTGTGTCCACCCCCCGTGCGAAGCACAGGTGAGCTGCAGATGCTGTTTAGTTTAAAGAAACGAGGCGAGCGGGACGAGGCGAGACGAGACGAGAACAGGGATCAGCTTTGGATGATGCCCAGACCATACCTGTGCATTTAATACTATTGTATGTCTCGTCCAAATCTGATTCCCGCGCGAAGACTGATCCGAATAACTCCGTCGCTTCGCTGATCAGTCGTGTAGCCGTTCCAAAAAGGTTGCCTATCTCTAGAGTGCTTCCCTCTATCGCTACTTATCACACGCCTTCCTTTATAGCATCTGATCAATTCCATGTTGCGTCCAAAGTCTGGTTCCTAGGGGCTTTGCGACCCCGTGGCTACATCTTGGTTTCCATATATCATTTTCCAATGGACCAGCCACAACACGGCATTCTCTATATAAGATATCGTGGGATAAATGTCAAGCCCTAAATTTTCCCGAAGCACGCCTGGTTCAGGCAGCTCCTGATGGGCTCATGAGTTTAGTTCCCACGCGCCTTTCAAACGAGGCGAGGCGAGACGAGAAGCGTGAGCTTCACCAGCATCCTGCTTCAGGCTGCCCTTCCGGGGCCCGGTGTAGTTTAGTTAACGAAGGCGCGCGGGAAACGAGGCGAGAACGAGGACGAGCAAACCAGAACCAGTTCAGGTTCTGGAGGCAGCTGGTCCCAGGGCCCGGAGAATTAGTTTACGTAATCCGGCTTCAGTATCCGAGGCAACCGAGACGAGGCCCACGGATCCCCTTCCCTTAATCTCTAGAAGTTTAAGGGCTCGGTGCTTGACCCCCGAGCCCAAGATATACGCTGTGCCACCATTTTTCAAATGCGTCAAATGCCAATTGATTTGCCACTTGCTCAGACCATAATTCTTGAGATCGTTTGATTTAAGTTCTAACCAAACCGTACGACCTTTATACAAAATATAAACATCCGGTATTCCGTTAATTGTATTAGATTCTATGCGGAAAATTTGTGCATCCAGCTTTAATTTTTTTATTCGTTGCCAAAGTTTTGATTCTCTTTTTTGTGCCACGCGAAACAAATCAAGTTTTAATTTTTTTAATCTTTACAACTACTGAATTTGGTATGATTGTAGTGTTACCAATCTCCTCAATTTCTTCCGGGTCAGAATTAGATTTAACTGAAAAATCTCCAAATATTCTAGTCATACCCTTAGCTTGAGATAATAAATGTCCCTTAGTTACACAAATAGGGAGCTGAGCTTTTATCAAATGAGTTGTACTTTGCCAACTTGAATCACTAACAATATCTCTCCAATGAACCTCTACCATAGGATAACGATCAATCTCTACTCTAGCTCTTTTGTTTATATTAATTCTCTTCTTCATCTATCCTCACCGATACTAATCCCACAGTAGTAGTCATGTGGGAATTATGTACTTCGTTAAACACCTCAAAGAATTTACTGGGGTCAGCCAGCAACTTCTTTTGGCGTAACGTTAATGACCTCTTTACCTTCCCCGATTTTATTCTCGAGTTCGGATAATCTTTTCTCCAACGCTTCACGACTCATACCCTCCAGACCTGTGTGTTTAATTTCCTTCCTGTCTACAAAGAATCCGGCCATCTGACCTTTTCTAAATAAAGCATTAATCGCTGCCGTGTATTGGCCGGCTTTAGCCGCCCGATCGCCTAAATCTTCATACTTTTTATAATCAACCAATTTATCTTTTTCATATTTTTGTAATTCCTGTTGTAATCTTTTTTCTAAGTATCTACACACATGTGGATTTTGAGCCGGGTTAGTTAGCCTGCTTGCTGTCTCAGTTGGTCCTTCGGCTTTTTTAGATGTATATCCAGCCCGTTGAGCTGCTTCAACCTTGGAAATCTTCCCCCAATGAGCAACCAATATATCTACAAACGTCCTCTGTTTAGGAGTCAATTCAATAGTAGTCTTCATTACATTCTTTTTTGCTGGCATATACCCTCACTATAGCACAAAATATTTTTTAAGAAATATTTCTATTTTTTCCCCGTAAGAGACTAGGTTTTTACCTATTTTTTCTTACTTTTTAAGAATTTTTCTTAAAACTTTTCTTAAAGAAAGTGAGTATTTAAGCCATTTTCTTAATTTCTTAGTAGTTTTGACTAAAACTTTTTTTTATTTTTTTTATTTGTATAGAGAGGGTATAGGGGAAATTAAGAATTGACAAACTATCTGGGGTATACTTGAAATTTTAAATAAATTGATTATACTAAGAGTATGGGTGCCATTAAGGGCCCATTTTATTAACTGTCTAAACACGGAGGTTAAATGACACTCAATAAATTACCATCAATCTTTAATCAATTAAGACCTGTTTCGGTAGGTTTCGACAATATTTTCGATCATTTTGAAAGCATGTTCGACGATAACGACGAATTCTTTCGTACACCAACGTCTACATTTCCTTTTTACAACATTGTAAAAACTGGAACTACAACTTACAACATAGAAGTTGCTTTAGCTGGGTACACTAAGAAGGACATCAAAGTCGACTACGCAGACAACTTATTGACTATTAAATCTATTAAAGAAGTAAAAGATAGCAATGAATCTAATGGAGTAATCCATAAAGGAATTGCTAAAAGATACTTCTCTAAAGTCTTCACTATCGCTGATGATGTAGAAATCAAAGGTGCTGAATTGAAAGACGGATTACTGAAAGTTTCTTTAAATAAGATTCTTCCAGACGCTAAAAAACCTAAATCAATCGAAGTTAAATAATCCAACCCTTGTATAATTAAGGGGAATATGTTAATTCAAGAATAAGTTGTTTTTTTTTTCATAAAACAGCTCCTTTCTACCTGGGGGAAAGTCTTAGGCCTTTTTCCCAGGTTTTAACTTTACATTTCCTTTTTCCCGTCGGTGCTTTTTTTCCATAAATTTTTTCATAGATTCTTTTATATCTTTCAGTTCTTGGAGTAGTTTTACCATAAAAAGTTGTGGGTCCTTCCCACGCTCTTCTCATGGATTTTTTCCCAGCAGCTTTACATTTTTCGTATTCACTCATTTTTTATATCCTGTTCCTTTTTTTTACTACACCATCTTTTATTCCATGCCCATGCATTAAGTTTGGAACTATAGTGTTCTACAATACTGTAAAAATAATCTATCATTTTTTGATTCATTAAACGCATGGAAGAAGATTAGGTGTACTAATTAAATTTTTTACAACAGCAGTAGTAGTTGCCAATACCTGTTTCCTTAATTTTTCGACCTTTTTTCTTAATACTTTCCTTTTATCTTGATTAGCTTCTTTTTTAAGATCAAGATATAAACGATAGTATTCTATCCATTTTAATTGTCGGTGAGTAAATGTAATGTGTCCTTCTCTGACAGCTCTAAAATATTGTTCTTTAACTATTTCAGGGTCCCATCCTGATTGCCAACATATCCAATTGAAGTCTTGGTTCTCTTTAGTGATCCATTGATGGGCTTCCATTTTATGAATGCTTGATTTTCTATCCGACTGTAAAATTCGGGCATCTTCTACAGCATTTAATAATACATGACGCCATAATCTCTGTTCAGAGCAATGATGATTGTGAGAAATTAAAGATTCGGCTATTTCAATGCCCATAAGTTTTAATAAGGTTGGTGAATAGTTCACGATAATGGTATTTAACCTCCGGTGCTATGTTTAACCCAGAAGCGACCTGGTATTGTTTTTCCACATCTTCAATCATCCTGTGGATTTGTGCGCCTGACCATTTTTCCTTTCGTGGTACTATCAAAAGATTAAGATTATTTTCAAAGATATTCATAGATGAATTATAACTTAGCATCATCATCTTTCCTACTCTTGAGCAGCTTGAGTTTTACTACATTATTAGTATGTTTTTTCTTCGTATGAAATTTATATAGATCATCTGCATCTGTTAGCATTTGTGGATCAAACTCTGGTTTATAGCCAAAGCATACTCCATTATGTAATGCAAACATTACACTTGTGATTTTATCATAATCTGATTTTTTTAAATTGGCCGCAAGGATGACTAGAGCTTTGGTGTACTCAGTGATACCATCCTTCGATTTCGCCATCAATATATCCTTCTACATATCTCATAATATTTAAAAATAATTGATTGTTGATCCGTGGGCCGTGATCTTTGTGTCCTGAACCATCGCAGTGGATGCAAGTTCCAGTATTACCGCCTGTACCTCTTATGTATCCGTTTCCTTTACAAAAAGTACAAATCTCATACTTAATTTCCTTCTTACTCATTTTTCACCTTTCTTGCAAGTACATTTGATATAACTCTACCATCAGGTAATCTTACCCTATCCTTCCACTTACAATCAATGACATAAGTTTTTTCTGATGTAGCAATTTTAAATTGAATTCCCCAGGGCTTATCTTCCCTCCAATAGTTCTGAAAATCCTTGATTTCTGTATGTAAATTAAGCTTTTTTGCCATTCTTCTTTCTCATCTACCTCCTTTACAGAATGTATCTAATAAATCTTGTTCTTCTTTTTTTTTTAATTTATTGCGAGTTTCGTTATACTTTTCCCAACTTCCATTTAATTCATCTATTTCTTTTCTTAATTGAACATTAAGTTTTATAAGATCTTGATTAACACCCTTTTTAAAAACCAACCTCCATAGCCAGGAACGGGTAATTGAAACTATTGTAAAAATTGCAGCAATTCCTAAACTGTCAAATATTGAGGGATGTAAATCAAAGAGCGGAAAAATTAGCAACTGTATTAAAATTGCCAGAATAAATCCAGAGCCTACATCAATTAAGCTTTCAATTAAACTTCTCATATACACCTCCTTAATTTATTAGTTTTCGCCATGATATGAATAAAGATTTAATTGCACTTAAACATTCTTCAAATTTTGATTCGGGATCATCTAACTTGATTCGGTTTCGCTCAGCCCCATTAACCAAAAGTACTAATTCTTGAGTCTTATGATAAAACCTGACACAAAATTCATCATATCCTGTTTCTTTAAAAATTTTTAAGTTCTCCAAATTATGATACTCTTCTATGTCTTTTGGAGTCATTACCATTTACTACCCCTTGGCTCCATTGAGATATTTCTTTCTAAGGGCCTCAACACTTATCCCTTCCTTCTTAGCTATGTGTTTCATGTAATCATTTACCAGTTTAGAAATCATCCCTGCGGGTGCACGGAATTTTTCTTTACACATTCCTTTCAATAGCTTGTAGTCATCTATCTTTACAGCTACGCTTTTCCATTTATTAATGTCCATTTTTATCCTTGTTATTATTGTTTAAGTCGTCTTTCATCTCCTGCAAGCCGGCTAAAACTTGTTTTCTAATTTTTTCAAGTTTATTAACTTGAAGTGTTTTAACTGTTAGTTCGTCATTCGCTGTTCCTAGGTCCGTGTGTAATTGTTTAATTGTACTTCCTGCTTTTCTTAATTGATCCTGGAGATATCCTTTTTGTTTTTGCAGAGCCTCGATTTCTTGTCGCTGTTCGGCCAGCAGCTTTAGAGACTCTGCATGATGTTTTTTTTCTTGAGTTATGTCATTTTCAGTATCCTCCATTTTTTTCTGTAAATTTTTTAATTCTGCTACCATTGGATCATACATATTAAAATACCCACGCTATAAAGTTGTTTAGTAATGTTGCTGCTGCAACACCAATTATAAATCCAGCTATACCACAAACAATTTCTGTTCTGTAATAAAAAGAATTTATACATAAATCTTTTAAAAATTTTTTAATAGAAAATTCCATAAATCATATATCCTATAAGTAATAAAAATAATTTTGGACTTAATAACATACCAAGTGCAAATATTATCATTAATGCGTTTTTAATTTCCCTTTCCATCTTTTTTTCCTTTCTCTAATTTTTGTATTGCTTCATTAATTTTATTTTGATTTATAAAGTCTTCTTTTGGTTTTTGATTTTCTTTATCTAAGTGATCTAACAGATCACCCATTTTACCTAGATCAGTGTGTGCCTGGTCTATTATTTTTTTTGGAGTTTTTGGATTCTGTAAAAACTTTGCAATTATTAAAAGAGTTTCCTTGAATGTAGGAATCTCTTTACCACACGCATAACAACCGTATTTATTTTCCATTTCCTTCCCTTCTTGTTGCCAATTCATCATACACTAAATCATTAGCTAGTGTGGTATGAATCGGATTTATTTCTTTGTTCTCTTTTGTTGTAATTTTTAATTCTTTAAGACTATCTTTATAGTCATCAAATCTAATTGAATCCTCCAATGGAGTACCATCAACATCATGAGAAGGTATCCTACTTAATTGTTCATCTACCTGTTCTATGATATTATGCCATAAAGAACTTTTACTTTTTATTTTCATAGTTCTTATATATATGGGAGATAATATAAAGTCAAGATGAAATTTGTCCTGAGCATGATTATTTGTAGCTCTGTTTTTCAGCAGTGTTTACCCCCTCATCCAATGCCTGATTTATACAACTCTCACTATGAGTGTCTGATTTCAGGGTATAATGAGTCCATTAAAAAAGCTAAGGAAATAGGGCCTCAAGAAGTTAATAAATATGGTACTATTATCAAATTCATGTGTATTGATGAAGCCCTGCTATTACCTCAGCCCAAACCAGGACTAGAATCTTAATTGACTTTGTGGCCGAATTTTGGTAGCGCTAGGCTATGAAGGAAGCTGTACTTTATGTGCTATTGGGTAGTATGTGTTGGGCCGTGGAAAGTGATCCAGGCTTAATAGGTGGAGAAAAATGCAGTAATATCTACGAATATGAGAAATCACGCCATACAAGCCTTGAGAGCTGTCTTCACAGAGCTGACTACCTTGGTACCCAAATACAGCTAAATCTTAAAAATAGAGGGTCCTACGCCACAGAAATGACTATTAATTGTATTCCTTCAGACTATTCTATGACCCACAGCATAGCATGGAAATAGTATTGACAAACA
>Ga0080013_1002017_pt1 | contig 25117 bp, 25 predicted proteins | sample ETNvirenome_6_85_FD_69236 | JGI IMG/M metagenome (GOLD analysis project Ga0080013, IMG submission 69236) | Marine viral communities from the Pacific Ocean - ETNP_6_85 (SPADES assembly) (version 2) | ecosystem: Environmental > Aquatic > Marine > Oceanic | place: Pacific Ocean | collected 2013-06-19
CCTGATCCAGCAGTGATTGCAGTAACAACACCAACTGATAATGTATTACCATCACCAAGAAGGCTGTAAAGTTCGTTAAAATTGGTATTGATTTTTACTGCACCATCTAACAAAGAATCACCAGTATCATCATTAGCAGTTGTACCAGTATTAATTCCAAGTTTTGACATTACTTCTAGATCTCCCTGTAGATTTATTTATGATATTAAACGTAATTATCATATTTTAAAGGAGATCGTCTAACAACCAAAGATGAAGTTGAAATACCTGAGTAACCATCATTTCCGTAGAAATTAAAAGTACTTATTCCAACTCTATTATCAAAATTAATTCTACCCCAGCTATAATTACCAATACAGTTAGATGTACTGATACCACCAGTGAAAATCTGGAAGTTCCTAGAATCAAATGTAACTATAGTGGAGTCAAACGTAATGAAAGTACTATCAAAAGAAGATCCACTACTAATACCAGTGAGATTTGATGTCATTCTTCTCACATAAGTTACACCCACACCGACTACATCCGATTCAACTGTGGCTGCATTTCTAACTTGATAAACCGAATCCACAAATGATGTAGTAATTGCAATTTGTGATCCGTCAATTCTCTCACTAACCAAGGTTCCAGCAGTAGAAATCGATACATTTGTGTTGAACATAGTGAAATAATCACCAACATCAAGTGTACTAACAGTAACTGCTGTTCCAACGACACTAGTATTTCTCATAAACGAAGTTTCAGGAATGTAGAAATCAACTATCATTTCATCTTGTCCAGAAGCTGTTGATCTTCCCATTGCAACAACTATACCATAATCTCCAACATAGGAACCTACAAGAATGTTTTCTCTTACAATATCTGGGGTTTCAATGAGAACGGCTGGTGGATTAGATGAGGTATATCCAGTTCCAGGATTAATAACTGTAGCACTATTCACACCATAATTAATAACATTTGTCGTTGCAGATGCTCTTTGTGTTGTTCCAACCCCAACAGGTGTGGAAATAGTAACCTGTGGAGGAAGTGTATAACCCACACCAGGGTTGGTAATATTGATAGATGTGATTGTTCCAGCAGCAGAAACTACTGCAGAAGCAGATGATGAAACCAGTGAATCTTGAGATGTAATAATGATACTATTCTGGAAATTTCTCCGATAGGATTCATTTTCTGCATCATAAAGAGGTTCTATCGTATCGACGTATGCAAAAGTAGCGGCGGCGGATACTGGTTGAATTAAATATGATGAAGGATAGATCAAAGGTTCATAATGAGTTCTATCTTTACCAACAACTACATTATTAATAACTTTATCAACAAGTTGCTTACACCAAGTAACAGGTCTCAGGAAATTTGAATCGGTTGTAATACCAGGTCCACTGTAAGGATTGGTGAACAGTGAATCAACGGTATTAATACCAGTAACAACTCTTAAATCTTCATCAAATACAATACTTTGACCAAGTTCTGGCTTATTGTCAATATCAAGAGTATCACCAGGTTTAACAGTCTCCAGAATATCAACAAATCTAACATCAGTACTACCAGTTCCTTTATAGAATAGAATCTTGGAAGTATCACCTACCTTAGGTGCTTCAGTGAATTCAATAATAGTTCCACCGTTGAAGATGTATCCAGATCCAGGAATCTGTAATATATCATTAATAAATACGATCAATGTTTGTTCAATGTCAACTAAAGATCCAGCTCTGGTTGCGATTGGATATGGAAGTTCAGTTAATGTAATTTGGAAGTTAGTCTTAGATCCATCGAATTCATTATCAAGGGTATCAAGGACTTCTATATTACCGACAGACCAAGAATTGAACTTGTCATCGTAAACTTCATCAATCAGAAGTTGGAAACTTTCAAATGTCAAACTTGTATTAGTAGGAATACCAGTAGTTCCACCAGCTTCAAATGCAAGTCTTTCACCATTACCATATCCGAAACCATAGTTTCTAAGAATGAAGTTAATAACACTTGATCCCTGCCCAACTACAATATCAACAGTTGCACTTTGACCAGAACCAACGTAACCAGGAGCATAACTCAAAGGAATGTTTTCATAATTCAAAGGATCATCAAATACAACATCATATGTTTTTCCAACACTTCCACATCTAGCGTAGAAGTGTTTTCTGGTCGAAATACCACTATTGATAACAAATGTCGTGGAATCAATTACTTCCACTACAGATGTACCGTTAGCTGCTGGATCAGTAGATCTAGGACTGATGAGAACAGGTTGTGCAATACCTCCAGACTGATAGAAGGTAGGTACAGTAGAAACACCAACGTTAGTCTCAAACTCTGTGCCACTATTGACAGCCGTGACCTTAGATCCACAATAGTATGGATCTGTTGTTCTTGGATAGGTGTGAGTTGTTGCTCCACCATCCAAACCACAAGTCATTGCAATACCAGTAAAGAGAACTTGACTCTTTTGACCACTAGTCTGGAGGTTATGTGCTGTTGCTGTTGTTACTGTAGCAATACCACTAACATTATCATAGACAAAGTTAGAGATGTTGACAGGTCCAGAACCTGGATAGTTACAGGTAAATGATATACCAGTAACCTTAACTTCATCGCCCGATAAGAGACCATGAGCAGTAGATGTTGTAATTGTTGTAATACCAGTGATGGAGGTATAACCAACATTGGAAATGTTTCTTGGAACGTAGAATACTTGTGGGTTAGTTATGGCAACACCTACGATGTGACCACCACTGACAGCAGCAGTTCCGATAAACTCAATGTTTGGTATACCAGTACTATAGGTTTGAATACTGACATTAATAGTTGTTTGAATGCCAGATCTATAACCTGAACCACTGTTACCAATACCGATACCCGTGATTGTTCCAGCAGAGGAAACAATAGCAGTACCACCAGCAGAAACCAAAGGTTGATATCCAAATCCGTCAATAGAACCAACAGAAACCATCAAACCACCAAGTGGATATTCTCCATTGTTTGGATCATATCCTGTTGGTGATCCACCATTACCAGTGAATGTGATACTGGTAACACCAGTATTCTCAGCCATTCTATAATCACCAACCTGAAGTGAATATGGTTGTAAACCTGTTGGTTGTTGAACTATACCATTGAGAACAATGAATGGATTATGTGATGCAATACCGCTGACATCAGAACCATCTACCTTCATAGAAAATTCACTTCCAATACCAGTAAACTGAGAGGAGATATTATCAAATATGTAGTTCTGAGTATATGTTTCGTCAGATGTACCCACAATACCGGATCTCATAAAAGATCTTCCTTGGAAAGATGAAGTACTAGTAATACCGGTCCAATCAGTACTGTCAGGATCAACATTTGCACTGGTTGATATTGGTTCTTGACCCTTAGGTGCAGATGCGAAATTCACAGTATTGTCAATAATATTATACTGACCACTCAACTTCTCAACCAGATCACCATTAGTGTGTGAATGTCTAGCTGTTCCCATTCTTGCTCTAACAACATTAACTGATGTTGTATTACCGACTCCGACAGAGGAAACCATAACAATCTCATTACCAATACGAAGATTGTCACCAGTGAAGATTGAAGTGATACCAGACAAAAGAATATCCTGTTCAAACACAACGTCTTGCGCAAGAGTGGCTGTAATACCAAAGGAAACAATTGGTGATTGGACAATATTGTCAATCGCAAGAAGAACCTTTTGATCCTGTTTTGTGGAAGTAATGCTGTGTCCAACACCACTACCTATAGATTCAATGTCAAGAATGATGGGGTCATATTTTAGAGAATTTTCCGCACTACTACTAAATTTAAGTTCCTTATTGTTTGGAGCAACAACATAAAGAGATGTTGGTAACTTATCAGTAACACCAATACCAGGAATTGCTGTTGTACCAATACCAATCGATGCAGTACTTCCAATACCAGGAGAAGTGTAAGTGACTTCTTCACCAGTTACAAAGAAGTGATTTGGAATGGTCACACTATTTTTTGTTATATCAACAATTGTTGGATCACTACCATCAAACCCTCTCATGAAGATTTGATTACCCTTATGATTTAGACCAAATGCAGTTTTCTTATCAAGCATTGTTCCTTTATAGATGCCCTCATCAGTATGAATATGTAAGTTATTCAAATCTATATCTGTTGGTCTAGTATTGTCAGTAGGAGGTTCCACACCAATAGAGAATACTCTTACTTCCACGTCAATTCCTGCAATTGGTGCATATGTAAGTGTAAGATTACCACTACTTGTATCCACACCTACCTGACCCAGTGATCCTCCACTCTGGACATTTGCATATTCAACAAATTCTGCTGAACTAGCGACAGAATTAAGTGTGATAACTTCAAATGACTCATATTCGGAGTTTGTTGTATCATTAACAGTAACAATATAGTAAGAAGATTCTATATTCCCTGAATATGATGCAATTGTAGTTACACCTGGTGAACCAGATGCTGAAATTGAAGTAAGTTTAGACTCTAATTTTGAATTATCTAGATAAATCGTTCCTGGACCAGTCCCAGTATCAGAAGTAGCAATGATCGATGTGTTGACAGTAAGAGCAACACCTACATTTGGAATGAAATCAACATCAATATTACTACCATCGATATAAGCATTGAAAGTACCAAATCCAACTATATTTGTTATAAGATTGCCATATTCTAAGAGATAAACATCAGTTCCATCATGAACTAAATTTAGTTCATCAACAGAGTAATTGTCTGTAGTATCTTCAATCTGTACAAGTAACTTGGCAGATCTATATGTAGTTGGAATAGAAGTAACGGTTGTAGTTGTACCAATTGCAACATCAACTCTTGAACTATCAACCTGAACAATATCACCGAATGTAGTTGTTCCTATACCACTATTGTTATCAAGAAGACTGAATGAAATCGGGCTAAGATCATAAGAATGATATGCAAAGTAAATTGGATAGAATCTTATGAACCACTCTGTCCCATCTGATGCAGGAATGAAGTCATAAGAACCTAAGTACTTGGTATCAAGAGTTCCATATTGAGAAATAAGGGTAGTATTTTTATTGTGTAGAACTGATAAGAAATCAATCTGTCTATTATTAGTAAGAACCTGATCTCTAGCATAAACAAGGATCTTATTGTAGGTGTAATTTGAAGGGAATTGTCCAACATTTGCAAACTTATCCGGTCTTTCAACACTATTAAAAGTACTACTAAAGTCATCGATACTCAGAACTCTGTTACCAACGGATTCATTGAAATCAGTGAGAATCTTATTTTCAAATATAATTTCATCGGATGTAAGAAGTTCATTAATATAAAAAGAGTTCTCAGAAACATTATCAAAGTCTTGCCAACAATGAATACTTGACTCACTAATAACATCAATAACAACTTCAACGTCAGACTCTGGTGTAGATACAATGATACCACCTGGAGTATGTTCTGTTGACTCTACAGCTAAGTCTGCAAACTTAGCAAGACCTGCAACATGACCAAGACTGGAAATTGCATCATCCCATTTTTCCAGAGGAACAGTTGACTTAAGTGAATAAGACAGATTCTGATAATACTCATTGTTTGGAATTTTCTGAAGACTGTCGTTCAAGAAACCAATATTTGTATTCCATCCATCAATGATATTAGTACCTGCTCCAGTTGCAACCGTTGAATTAAAGTCAAATTTCTTCTGAATAATGACTTCAGTTCCAGAAGCTTCTCCTATAATTTTTGAATTAACTTCAAACCCATCAGATGTAGAAACTACCAATGTTCTGTTAGTAGGGTTCCATCTCTCAACAATACCACTATTAGTACCAGAGTTTACAATCTCATCAATAAAGAAGTTATTTGGTTTCAAGTTAATATCAAAAACTGGAAAATCACTTTCAGGAATTGCTCTACCTATAGATCTTACTTCATCCATAATACCTGGACTCTCACCAGACTTCAGATAACCATCAAGACTATATTCAAAGTATGCACCAGAACCACCAAGTTGCATATCAAATCCAGTTACATCAAACAAAGCATAATCATAGTTCTCAGAGTTATATCCAATATCTGTAGAACCAATAGCAACAGAGATTCCTTCAATCAAAACTTTTGCACCAGTCTTATATCTAAAGTCTACCGAATCACTGAACTGAGAACCCAAATATACTCTGACATTTTTGGTTGACTCTGTATAAGAAATCGAAGAAATACCAACACCATTGGAATTCCTAGTTGGAATAATTGTTGGTGTTGTACTATAAAGACCGTTTGTATTCTTAAAGATGTTAACCTCAGTGTCACCGAGATTATATTTAAGGTCTACATCTTTAATAACCTTATTAGTAAAACCATCGAGAATGACTAGTTCTGGATTTGTCAAATAATTCTTACCAGAAGAAGTAATACTAATATTTTTAATTGATTGAAGTGCCTCTACTTCTAAAACTTCTGGAATATTTGCAACAACCTTAAGTGTCTGATCAGAAGGATAGTCGAAACCAATCTCTTCAAACTTAGTAGATAGAATTTCACCAATACTGTTACTAGAAATTGTAACTATTGCATTACTACCAATACCACTTCTTATTGAAGTTATGCCAGGAAGTTCTTTGTATCCTGATCCACCGTCATTGACATTGATGTTTGAAATTGCACCAAACGCACTCTTAGAAGTTGTGGTATACTTCAGAGTTGAATTAGAAGAATTATATAAAGAAACATCGGGAATATCCTTAATACTATAATTAAACGATGTCGATCCTACACCTTCGATGTTATAACTACCATTATAAAGAGATTCAACAACTTCAACAGAATTATGTACATTAACATCATTATCAATGATGATATCAGATTTAATTGATGGTATGGTATCCAGATAGTCTGGTTCAAATCTGTAGTAGAGTTGTGTTGGAACAGTGTCACGAACAGATAATTTGAGACTTGCATCTAAATCAACACCAGGTCTTCCAGTCTTAACAACTTCAAACTGACTTGTTTCTCCTGTGGTAAAGAAGATATTAGAATACTCTCTATCTGAATAAAGGTTCATATCAAAGGCAGGGAACTTAGCTCCACCATTGATGAATGATAATGATGAGTCAGAAAGATCAAATGTAAGTGTATTATTCTTCTTAGTTTGAACCCTTGGATTAATCTTAGAAAGAGTACCACCAGAAGCACTACTAATGTCTACAAAGTCTGGATTCTCTAAGTTTACTTCATACTTCTCTCTCACCAGTCTTACTTTCGTATCGTTAAAAGGAACTACGTAGTAGATCGCATTATCCTCAAGACCACTAGAAGGTGAAGAGGATGTATGAATAACCTTATCCCCAAGTTTGAAAAACTCTCCAGAGAAGTTAATAGAGTTACGTACAACATCAACATTACCTGCAACAAAAGTCTTAGGATCAAATACAATTCTTCTATTAAAGTCATTATATTTGACTATTACAGTATCCTCAATATTTGGTTTAATATTAATATTAACAAGATCCCCTTCGGTCAAACCATGAGTAGAAGCAGTGGATACAGTTATAGTATTTTTAGAAACTTCAGCAGTAACTACATTATTAAAAATAGTAGTAAATTTGTGACTATTACCTACACCAACGTTGGTGAAGTAAAAAAGTGATGTTGAAGTGTTTATACCAATATATGTTCCAGTAGAATCAAGTCCTACCTTGTTAGAACTAATACCGAAAGTGTTATCGGACAGTGGAACGGCATAAATGTTCTGATATGATGAGAGGTTCACATATCCAGTAGAAGATCCATTCCAAACCTCAATACTTGTACCACCATTTGGTGTGTAGATTAGTGAATCATTAAGTTTTAGGTTATGGTGTGGATAGTAAATTGATTGTGGCTCAATAATTACTTGAGTTTGACCAACACCAGGATTTGAGAATATGATAGTATTACCAATACCTGTTCCCAACACAGTCCCAAGACCAACAGATTCTGCAGGATCGAAATAAAGGATTTCATTTACATTAAATATTCTGGTAGTCTTGAGAGAACCTACATTAATACGGAACTTCTTAGGATTCTCATAGAGAATAGAACTATTTTGATGTGGAACAGGACTGGTTCCTTCTACTGCTCTTTGGACTCTAATCCTTCCTGTTCTCTGGTCAAGATTTAGAACTCTTACTTTCTCCTCATCAATTGTGAGAATATCGTCAGGTCTGATATAAGGATGCTCAAGAATACCATTAACATATAAGTAGTTAACGTCATTACTACTTGCAGTAGAAATACCAAGAGTCAATACAAAGTTATCTCTTCTTACACCAACATTGTATGCACCATCAAATCCACCAAAGTAATGGGACAACCCATTTACATTTATAATGTCATCATTATTAAATGAATGTATTTGAGTTGAAAATCCAATAAATGTTCTATTAGAAGATGGAGTAAATTCTACATCATAAAATACTGTTCTTGCAATACTAACAGTGTCAACTGTCTTACCTTCAATTGATGCGACTTTTGAAAGTGCCCCATTTCCACCACTATTTGAATTATCAAATATAATGTCATCATTGACCTTATAATTAGAACCACCTGCCAAAATATCAACTTCTTCAACCACACCCAGAGATGCGGAAGTAACTTTTAAATTTTGTTCTTTTACAAAATTAGAATTGAAAATATACTTATAATTATTATCATTGAGATTGTAGTTGTAAGTATTTCTTAACCAACCATTACCTTGGATATCGTATTCATTCTGATTGGATATTGTTTTAAAATTAGTGATGTTTGGTAATGAGTTATAAGAATCACCAATCAGATATGGGAACTGTGGTCTCCTGAAATTTTTGAAGGGTCCAACAGAGTCATTGATTGTATTAATTGTTGCGAAGTATGCATAGGTTCCATTTGGATAATCTGGTGTAACACAGAATCTACCGTTGTGTTCATCAAGATCACCAGCACCAGTGTATATGTAATCTTCTATGAAGAAACCTAAGGGATATAAAGAAATAGGTGGTCTGTTTAAGTCAGAAGTCTTTAACTCATATCCAGACTTCATTTCACTTACAAAAGAAGAACCATCAGCCTGATTAAAACCATATGGACCATAAATGGGATTACCATCGTATGCCCAACCAATAATTGGTGAATGAAATGTATTTGAGACCTCAACACCATTTACAATTTTAAGGTCTCTAACTCCATAACGGGTGTTATCGTCTAAGGTTCCAGAAATAACAAATGTATTTTCTCTTAATGGACGAGGAGCATAAAGATATGAATATTGTAACTCATCATCACCGATATTGTTATCAAGAAAACCATCGTCACCATTAATAATGTTAAAGTTTCTTTCAAACAAGTTGATGTTCCATTGATCGATCATTGGATCAATCACAACTTCATTACCAGATGCAGTTACTTTGATAGTCGTTTTGTCTGGAACATATCCTGCACCACCCTTAATGACACTAACAGATTCAATTTTTCCATCATTAAGGACTGGTGTTAGTGCCGCATTCTTACCAGTTGTAGTCTGAAGTTCTAAATCAGGAGGAGAGTTGTATCCTGAACCAGGATTATTGATCAAAACATCTACAACCTGACCATTATTAATGACAGGATCTAGAACCGCAGTAGAACCACTAAAGATAGTTGTACCTGGCTTTCTATAAAAGTTGATAACCTCTGATGAACCGTATCCAACACCACGACCAGTTACATCGATAGATTCAATTTTTCCTCTGAATATTGGTTGAACCTGACAAGAGAAGTCTTGACCAGCTCTAGTAGATACACCAGTGATACCATCAACACTAACAACAATTGGTTTGTAGTTGAAAGAACCAGAACCAGTTGATCTGAGATCAACTGAAACATTTCTATTATAATAATAGTCAACAGAGGTGTTTCCAGTTCCGACTTCTGAAAGTGAGAACTTATTGTTATCAATCTTTACAACATAATAATCTTTGGATTGGACCAAACCATTGACGGTCGAACCTGTATAATTTACAATATCTTTCTCAGAATAACCATGATCATTAATGGTAAACTCATTTAATGCGGTATTAACACCAACAATTCCTCTCTCTTTGTTCTCATATCCTGTACCAGGATTTGTAACAACAATAGAAGTAACAATATTTTTCAGTGTAGAAGATCTAAACTTATGAACCCCATTACCAAAGAACTTAAGTCTGATGGTATTAATACCAACAATAGAATCATTAAAGTTTTCATAGAGTTTTACAGTCTTACTGTCTACGACTCCAACATAATATGAGGCGGCAGTAGAAAGACCTCCAACGGCCATCTGGTTGTCTGTGAGGTATATTACCTCCTCACTGTCTCTAAATTTGTGAAAGGTAGAAAATCCAATGGTACTGGAACCAAGACTGACCTGCGCAGAGTTCTGTTCAGCATTAAATGTGACATCATGTGTTACTGAAGATAGTCTTACTTCAGCAGCTGCATCGATACCATTACCACCAGATATAGTGACAATAGGCCTTTGTTGATAATCAAAACCACTATTAATAACATCAATTCTTTCTAACTGACCTTTGACATTAACGACACCGGTTGCACCAGTTCCTACAATGTCATCAACTTTTAGGATGGGTGGATTGATAACATCATATCCTTTACCGCCATTTACAACTTTAAACTCATTTATACTACCATAGTTTAATTTATTGGGAGACTTATAGTTTAAGATCTCGACACCATTATTCAGAATACCAGTGTATCCTGTAACAGTCTTATATTCACCACTCTTATTTACAGGTGAAGAAATTTCTCTGTAAATAGACTGGGGTTCAAATGTTTTATTACGAAAGTTAAAGTACTCAAAGGTAACATCAACAACAGAACCGTTTAATGTGACAAAAATGTCATTGAAGAGATTTGAACTACTCTTTGATAACTTTATGTTTAAGTTGTCAACTCTCTTAATGTAGAAAACACCTTCTTCAATACCTTCAAATGTTGATGGAGATGTTATAGTAATTGTATTTCCATCAGTATCTGTTGTGGTAGTGGTTATTGTTCCCGGTGTATAATAAATTGTATCACCAGTATAGTAACCATGATCACCATTACTAAGTAGTTGAATGGCATTATTGTTTGCCACACCACTAAACTTCAGTAATCTATTATAAGGATTAATTAAAACATTATTAAATGATGGTATTGAGTTGGATGAAACAAGAAGATCATTATTATATTTTGAGTAAATATTTTGAACATTTACAAAATACTTATTAAGATATGGATACTTTGTTGAGTTTACATATAGTGTTTGATTCTCTACAGAATAATCTTCTGTAAGATCAAGTAAATTTTGTGCAGTTACAGTAAATGTGTCGCCAGAAGTAATAGAAACAACAATTGCCTCAGTGACATTATTTTTATTGTCAGTAAAGGTAACTTTGTTGTTGGAGTTTAAAATATTATGGTCTTGGTTTAATTTAACACTATATCTCTTTTGAGAAGCATCAGTAAGAGTAAGTGTTTTTACTTTCCAATTAACATTAACGTTTAAATTCCAGTTTCTTGTCTTTTCTGTATTTTTACTAATACCAATAGATTTTAAATTAATTGTATCACCATGTTTTAGAGAGTGGTTCTTATCATCAAATACAATATCTTTAAGTGCTGTAGATATTTTTACTTCAATTTTCTCTTGGGAAATACTTTCACTTACATATGCATATGCAAGATCGTATAAAGTGATATCAGTTCCTTTTTCAATCTTACTGATTACTGAAGGGACATTAAAGAATTGATTATCATTTTTAGAAGTGAATGATGTAAAATAATTGACACCATCAATATCAGTAGTGTCGAGTATTCCAGTCTGTGGGAAACCAATAGTAGAATCTACGTCAATATATGTTGAACCGATAGAGACATCATTTAGAATCTTTGTCTTCTTATTTGGTACAAAAGATGAATATACAGTTCCGTCTACATCAATATCCCTATCGTAACCAAGATCAAGACTAGTCTGATAATAAACCTTTCCATTATATACAACAGGTCTAACATTACTAACAGAACCACGGGCCCCTGTACTATCTTGGAAAAGAGTTTTATTCTTGAGATCCATAGGATCACCAAGATACTTTTCAACAATAATGTCGGTGGTTACTTTGAAGTTTGCATTAGAAGGTCTTAACAGAAAATCACTAGGTCTAACAACTTCTACATCTTGACCATAAAGAGCTCTAAAAAGAATTTCAAAAGACAGATTAGTACCTTTAGATTTGTAGAAACTATCTGCATGATAGATAAAATTTTCTTGATTCAATCCAGTATATAAAGTTCTATCTTCAAAACCAGGAAGCACCTGAGTCTTCAACTTAGTTAAGAATTTTTGTAAGAATATAATACTTAAATTCTTAATCTCTACTTCTGCAGTATGAGTATCAGCCTCTGATGATTTAAATACTAATTCATCAGGTGTATTGGATCCTTCGTAGGAAGTTACCGCACTAAAACCCCTTCTACAATTCTCAAAGGCGGTGTCTGTCTTATACTCATAGTAAATAATCTCATCATCAATCTGAATCAGACCGTCTCTAGTTGGAAACCCTTCAGTGAAGTTACCACTACTATTGGTTGTAATTGTTGTGTCAGTATATGATAAATTCGCACCAAGAATAGTAGAGGTTGTGAGATGTGTTAATTCCTCAACCTTTACATATTGATCAATATTTTGAACAAGATCATATGTTCCACTTTGATATTCTTGTGACACATAATATTGTTTTAAAAAATCAACAAGAAGCGGAAAATCGTCTCTAACATAGTCAGGAACTTGACTCTCGACAATATTCTGGAACTTAATTCTATCTACTGACATTCTTTAACTTCTGATTAGTGTTCCGTTTGTATAACTGGATGTTACATTATAATTTGTTCCAGAAACATCATTACCAGATGATATATTGTCGGTAAGAGTACTTACAATACTGGAAGATGGATCTACCTGTAAATAAAGATCTTGATAACCAATTACATCATTTGAATATGGTGAGACAGAAATCTCAATCAATGAAATTGATCTAATTATAGATGTTGATATAATATTAATTGGATTTAATATAATCTCACCTTTAACATAATCAATTATTCCAATAGACTTCTTTAGAATGACTGGTTCAGTTGGTGAATTTAATTTAAACAAGAAGATCGTTCCGGTTTTTAAATCACAATTTGGCATATCACCAAAATAAACAGTATCACTGATACCACTAACTTTAAATCCTGAAGATTTAATGTTGTAACCTAGTTCACTCTTAACATGAAACCGATTTCCGTAACAAATTTCGTATTCGGCAAAACTATTTAACACAGGTACCAAATCTCTTCTCATAGTCACTGTAGTGATGTTTGAGGTGATAGAAGTGTGACTATCATCAACAATCTTTTGAAATTTACTATACTTAAATCTTGCACCAAATCTATTCAAACTTTTGGAATTTGAATAATTTTGGATATTCTCTATAATTAGTGACCTAATATAGGAAGAAGAAGGTGCAATGTCTGTATTATAATAAGCATTGACATCTGTTTCAACATACAAATATTTGAGATCAACAATCTCTGGCACAATACCAACAACAGAGTGTTTCTTTAAATTATTTACAAGGTTTTCTTTAATATCTCCAGAAAGATACACACCATTGTTTGGTTTAACACTGATAAAAACCTTTCCATATGCTGGAGGTGTCAGTACTTCTCCACCAAATGCGGATACAGATTCGGTTTCTGGATATAATGTAGGAACAATGGCTTCATAATCTGCTGCAGTAACTGCTCTATTCTGTGATGAGTAGATCTGAGTTGAATACTTTTTAATAGATTCCGTTGCCTCAATATCTTTTCCACCATAAGATGCGGTATTTACAGTAATAAGTGAAATGCCGTTATTGATAACAATACCATTGTTATCTACTAGACTACCACTAAATCTAAATTTATCAATATTATCTGCTTCTGGTCCAGCACAAACTGGATAACTAATAGTGATGTAGTTTGGTTCCTCTAACTTCTTACCAAAAACACCATCACCAAACAAGATTTCATATCTCTCATCATTTATTTCCTTAATATAATATATTGCTGAATTACTTGTAACTTCAAATAAACTATTAGATAATGTATATTTCTGTTGAATTGTTGATGTCTCTGATTCTCTTACAATAACATTGATTAGATCAGTATCGATACCAGGATTAGAAAGAATAAACTTTTGATTAGGAAGTCTAGAACTTACAGAAAATGCTTGTGTGATCCATGTTCCCTGATAAATATCAATATTACTAAACTTTACAAACCCATCAGAATCTACTGGTACTGTAATGTCCGATGGAACAATAAATGTAAAATTAGTATTTACGAATCTTGAACTAGTGGTAACACAAATTCCAGCCTTTAATGTAATTGATGTTGCCTGGGTGTTATTAGCATCAATGTTAAAACTAATATTTGCTTTCGATGCTTTCCTAGATCTTGGAAGGTAACCAATATTTCTTGCCAAGGAGACGACGTTCTGTCTCAACGTGGCACTATCAATGAATACTTCATTTGTCACCATGTTGGTGTTATATGAATTAATGTATGTGTTATAAGCTAACACATCAATAATGGTTGAAAGGTTAGACCCTTCAAAATCGTAATCAGTAAAGTTTGAATTCGCCTTAAGGTAATTCTTAAGTGAAGTCTTTATCTGATCAAAATCTAAGTTACTAAAATTTACTAAAGGCATTTACCTAGTGGATTCTAATGCTAACGTTAATTCCTGTGCTGGTACATTAATACCAACAATTTCATACTGAAGAGTCACATCCATTGCAGCAGAATCGTAATTTGGTTTAACCAAGACTTCAATAATATCTACTCTTGGTTCATAATTTTCAAGTACTTGAATAATTTCATCACGAATAACAGAAGCAGACTGTTTATCAACATTCTCAAAAAGAATACCATAAACACCTGAACCTAAATTTGGTTCAAATGGTCTTTCTCCTTTCTGTGTGAAAATTAAATTACGAATCGATCTTGCAATAGCATTAGTATTTTTAATTACAATTAAATCATTAGTCAGAGGGTTAATCTGAAATGAAGCACTAATGTCTTTAAATTCTTTACTAACCCTTTGGACTGGCACAATAATACAAGAATACTGTCTTTATTTAGACAGTATCTTTAGAATTCGTTTAGGGTTACTTGTTGAGCACCACAAGTACACTGATGATCAGGATGAGAACAATCAGTTGTCTCAAAAAGACCATCAGTATTAACGCATTTCTTTTTCTTGGGTGTGAGTCCGTCATTAGCGATCTCACGAAGTAAATTGTCTTGGTTCTCCATTTATAATAAGTCCTTTACTGGTTTATATTATATGTAGGTAAGGATTTATTATTTCATACAAAAAAACCGGGTTTAACCCCGGTTTAATTATAATTTATTTACCTTGACCTCTATAACACTTCTTTGCTTTATTACGTGATGTAGCACTTCGGAGAGTGTACTGTGAACATCCTTGACGGGTCTTCTTTGGTTTAGAAGGAACATAGTTCCCACCATTCATCATAGCCATAGTTAATTACCAATTGTAGATAGTGTACATTAAGGTGGGCCCTGAATAGAACTCACTAGGAAAATCAAAATAAAATCCCCACATTTTAAATAACTCTCATCTTTTCATGTCCAACACGAATACGTGGATCACACCAAATATCAATTCCAGATTCAATTGCATCAAGACAGAATGAAACATCTTCACCACACATATCTTGAACTGCACCAGATTCAAATACTTGCATCTTAGGAGCAAACCAAGGATACTTCATACCCTCACTTTCAAATACACCATTCTGAATCATAACCCATCCAAATCCTGTATAATCAACAGTAAAAGGCTTCTTACGTTTCTGAATACCATCAACCATTTCATGATTCATGACTCCACCATTATTACGGAAGTCATCCTCATCTAACCAATGTGCAACAGAAGTAGTCTTACCATCTTCTGTACTATACCAACCAGCAACAATCTGCTTCTCCTCACCTTCAGCATTTAATGCTAGGTCACACAATTGCCAGAACTTATTAGTGTCGAATACAATATCACTATCAATCCATAACTGATAATCATACTCTAATTTACCATCCCAAGGAATTTGATCAGGTCCACGAAGTACATTAGCACCTAGACACTTACAACGTGCAAAGTTTACCATTGAACTATAGTCTTGACTAATCTGAATACTCATCCCATTCTGAACCATGTCAAAACATAGTTGAACAAAATTCTTAAGATAGGTATAACTAACACTACGACCAGGAAGACAAAAGACAATCCTCTTACCTTTCATCCTTTCCTTAATAGCGCCATAGTCCCATTCTGTATCACTATTCTTGTTACTTCTCTTAGGTACTGCAGCCTTTACTGTAAATCCTTTAGCCATGAAATAAGGTCACTCCATTTCAATTATTATTATACTTGAATATTTATTTGGTGTCAATAGGTAATCCTTTATTAATACGAGCTCTCTTCGGTCCCATAATCTGAGTAAAAAACTTGAACATATGATAAATCCCCCTCTGAATATTCACTATCTATTAACCCCACAAGATTATTCAATATCTCCCATGATTCTTTGAATTTCTCTTCCTTAAGATTATTAAGTATACACTCATCTTTCAAATATATGTGGTAATACTTTGTAGGTTCAAGCCTTTCAACACTCTCAACATTACTATACTCAACCATTAATTACTCCCATAAGTCATATCTGATCTATCTATTATCATTTCACGAGCGGAGGCCCCTCTGAGGGTTTCCGAATTATTGATGGTTTTATTATCCTCGATTATATTCAGTAAACTTATCAATCCTACCGCTACGGGTAATAAGATAATACCTCTGATGATTCGATATGTTAATTTAAACATTACATTCAACATAGATTATTACAAAAGTTTTGAGAAATTTTTCCTACGGAATGGTCTCTCAGACCTGTTGAGGTGTTCTTAGTATTATACCACACCCTTCATAATATTAAAAAAACCCTCTAAGGGCCTCCATTATATTCAACATAAATTTGGTATTTTTTCTACGGGAATTTTTTTTATCTTTTTATATCTGCCTCGCAAAAGACATACAGTGTAGGTTAGGGACTTATGGCAATTTATAAACGGCTACGGCGGTCGCCGGTTATCACAAACCCCCGTAAATCACTGTCGCTTCGGTATTACTGTCATTCTACTATTAGTCCCCTTATTTGTCAACAACTGTAAGGGGAATATGTGTTAATTAGTTACACGCGTGAGGTGTAGTCCATTCCATAACTTCATAGATCTCGGTGTCACTATAGTCCCCGAAATACTCACGGGTGAATGTCATCATATCATCAAAACTTTTAAACGTTACATTATACGACTGACCACAGTGACCGCCATGAGCGTTAACAACTGAAACGGGTTTGATGTTCACAAACTCTAAGAATTGTGTGATGGTCATATCACCACACATGTCGTATTCTTCTGTGAAGGTGTTAGTCATGTGTGTAAATGAATGGTTACACTACTAGGACAGTTTGGAGGTTACTAACAATTATACCAATAAAAAAAGTCTGTGAAGGTGTTAGTCATGTGTGTAAATGAGTAGTTTAAAGTCATACTCAGGACTAAGGGAGAATGTTACCGAATGCCCTTTAACATTCGTGGAGTCCATATAGTTGTGGTGCGCATTGTGTCATGCGCTGCAGGACCGAATGGACGAAAATACTTCTTAAAAACTTTCACCTGTCCGACAAGTGAATAACGTTCCAGAAGTTCTGCTGTGAGTTTCAAATGTGTTCCTGCGTGGTTACACTATAAGGACAGTTTAAAGGTTACTAACAATAACAGGATACTAATAAGGAGGGGAAAGTGTTTCCCCCCTATAAGGCATTAAGTGTTATATTAGCTCTCTACATTACCATCCACAATTGACTGTAAGATTTCCAAAATTTCATTACCATTGGCGCCCATCTTTAGGAGCCCAAGCATAACAGAACGTGACATAATTTAGTTAAAACAGTGTGCGAATGTACTGGGACTTACACTCTCGATGCCCAGGAGATTATGAATCCCTAAGAAAAACAACGCTAAGGATGCTTAGATTAGAGAATCATTGAGGGCCTTGATTCCGGGCTGATCGTTGACTGGTAGTGCTGGTTAATCTACCTTTGTCAAAGTCAATTATATTCTCAAGTCTGGTTTCGTCTGATGTATCAAACCAGTACCAATCTTCTGGATATAGATTACCATAATTAATTTCACCATGGTAGTCTTTATCATGATTAATTACCATAGTAACTCCTTGATAGTAAGAGGGAATAAAGCCCTAGAATGTACTAGGGCTTAAGAATGTACTAGGGCTTATATGAATTGGCGTTTAGCAACTAAATGCTTGCGAGATCAATGCCCAGTGTGATTGGCCGGCTTATACTATAGAAACACTTTAAAGGTTACTAAAGTTATTAGCTTATGATTGATGGTCTTATGTGAAAAGTAACGTTTGCTCCAGCTGTGAGCTCTAAGACTGTAAAAAACCTTCTAATTGTTAGAAACTATACAGAGGGTTTGTGATACTTTACCAGTCTACATTGAAATCCTCAACATATGCATCCACTGTCTCATCTGGCTCTAATTTGAATAACTTTGTGTAATCAATCTCACGGGGGTTAAAGTCACCCATCACCTCTAGATTAAGGGTGATTCTTACACGTCGCTTCTGAGCCAATTGATAGGAAACCATAGGAAGATTGCAGAGGGGAGGCTGATACTCTTAAATTATAATCCTTTTAGCCGTGTTAGTCAAGAGACTGACATATTTATAAGACTTATCTGAAAAATCAGAAGGTTTCTGATGTTTTATGTTTGGGGGGTTGACATAACTGAGAGAGCATGATAGACTGAAGCCTTAGATCACTATAAGTTGAAGGATTTAAACGTTTAAAGTGACTATAAGATCAGGTATTTCTAAACGTTTCTAACACTATAAGTTGAAGGATTTAAACGTTTAAAGTGACTATAGGATCAGGGATTTAAACGTTTAAAGTGACTATAAGATCAGGTATTTAAAGGGATTTAAACACAAATAAGTTGAAGGATTTAAACGTTTAAAGTAACTATAAGATCAACCATTTATAAGGATAATAAAGGAGATTAGAGAGGGTTAATAATACTAATTCATATCATTATCAGACAATAATAACAATCAAGATAAAACAGTCATATACATTTAATAAACCATTTAATTATTAAAAAACATTAAAAAACCCTTATTTATATGTGTTTTAAGGGCTCTTAGTAGTGTTTAGTTAGTAAAAGGATTACATGTACTCTTTATTAATCGTTCTCCTAATTCCTCTTTAGTTGGTATAGCTGTATGGGGTCTATATGCATATATTATAGATGATAATTGAGCTTGTAACTTATCATCCATTCGTGTAGTTCTAAGATGATAGATTGAGTGATTCATTTAATAAGAAGGGACTTACGGTTTCTTTTAATTTGTGATGGTAGTAACGTTACTATTGGAGTCTTTCCTTCCTTTGTGATTGTATCAATCAATTGAATCAAGTTGTGATAGTAGTTGTTCATTAGGGATTAAGTAAAAATAAGCTCTATACTCTATAGTCAATTCTTCTTACTAATATCATTCATCATATTATTATATTCCTGCTCATCTTCGCAATAATAATTAATAATTTCTTCCTTCATTTCTTCTTGATCAAAGTCACTATAAAGGTCCATAAGTGCGTCTTGTACGATATCAATTAAAGTGTCTAAATCCATGTTATCAGTAACACGAAAGCAATACTCTTTTTTGAGTTGATTAAGTTCTTCTTTGGTGAGGTTTGTCATAATTAACGGTTTGTTGTTAAGTGTAAAAAAAAGAAGAGCTTAGAGCTCCTCGATCATTTCATCTAGTTCTTCAATGTTTAACTCTGGACTGACGTACTTTGCGCCGTCTGGTGTTGAACCATCTTCAAAACCCATGCGCTCTACAAAGTTAAGATAGGAATAACATTTACGTGCTTCTTTATAGAAATACTCGTCGTTTCCTATCCACAAAGCAACATTCCAAGTTTCCCAATTAGTCCAGCCGTTGTAAGTTTCAGTGAGCATAATGAAAGAAAAAAAGATTTAATGGGGGAGGGGTTAGATAAACAATCAGTGAGAGAAGTCTGATAACAGAGAAACAATAACTGAGAGAAGTCTTAACCCCTTACACTACTAGGACACTTTGAAGGTTACTAACTTTATTTTAAGACAAAAAAGAGGGAAAGTATATTAACTCCCCCGATAGATCTTTAACCAACATATTCAAGAATATCAGCAGGATCATCACTTTGTAGATATACTTCAGTGAATCGAATTGCATCCCCTTGATCCTTAAATTCAATAGTTACATTATCGAACTTAGTTACATAATCAACCTTTACTGATAAAGGAAAAACATTACTAATAGTGAATAATGCGTCGAGTTCTGATAATGGCTCAGATGAAACAAAATCGTACTTGATGATCATTGACATAAAAAAATAGCGGGGTTACATTAATAAAACACTTTGAAGGTTACTAACTTTATTTTAAGACAAAAAAAGAGGGAGAGTATATTAACTCTCCCGATAGATAAATTATACTAATTCAACTGGATTGATTTAACCTGCTTGAGCGCAGTCTGGTAGTAAGGTGTTACTACCTCAACCAGTTGACGAACGTCCTTAACAAGCATTTCCATCTCATAATGATGGATATTCCAGCGGTTAGTCCAATCTGTCTGATATGCCCTTAAGGGGATGATCTGAGGATCTGGTTTCACTGGTTGCTGTACTGGTGTTGCTTTGATTATGACTGGTGTCACTTTCTTAGCGGGTGCTTTACGTGCTCTAGTCTTGCGGGTGACAGTCTTAGAGGTAGTGGCAGCGGTTGGCATACGTTTTAAAACGTGTTTGACTCTTTTAATATAGACCATTCTAGACGGTTTTGGGGAAAAAGTGGACAGTTTGACAACTGTCCTCTATTATAATGGATTTTTCTATATTATGAGCATCGGATAGGTAGTAAACTACCTGCAGGCACCCCGATATGGATTTTTTAGTTGTTTATACTTAGAAAAACATAAAAAACCTGCAGTAGTTCGTTTATGGAGAGAACTGTGGCACAAATCTTATACACTATAACTGTGCACAAAAAAACCCCACAAAGGAGGGGAGATTAGTGGATAGTTTTCAGACTGTCACAGCATACTTTTAGTTATAGGTAAAATATGAACCAACTTCATAAGGGGGCCTTACTTAAATAATACAACCACCACAATTATATCATTTAATGCCCCACTTATGGGCCTTACATTGTGACAAGGTAACCACACCAAAACATGCCACAATTGCCCATACTAATTATGACCCACAAAACTCCTTTAATTTATTAGCAATAAGTGATGCATCAATCTTTGATGCTACGACATATGCTTCTACTTCAATCAATAGATCTAAGCCATCTAAACCCTCATCCTCTAATGCATTAACTAAGCTCTTAATCTCAGAAGCACTATATTCTGCTTTTCTAATAAAGTCAATAAAATCTTTCTTCTCCGTGAAAAATAAACCTAGTTTGCCATCACCAAGAATGCCATCATTACAATCTTGAACAACATGATGTGCCTCATGTCTAAGTGTATCTAAGTCGTTCGCAGTCCATTTAACTTGATCACCATTAACCTCACTATTCTCTTGACAAATTATTAACAATTGTGCGGTGGTATGATATAAACCACTGGAACCATCTTCACAATGTGCGGAGTTAATTAAAGGTGTAACTCCAACCTCTTTTAATGAATTGAACAATCCAATATGATCATCAAAACTATTACCTGCAATTGCAATACTAGGACTAAAAAGAATTAATGCGCTAGTTAAAATAGAAGAGAAAAGTTTTTTCATTTGTTTGTTATGTTTGTGTGGGTGGTATGTTAATTAAACTTAAGTTAAATCCTCAATAAAAATAAACTCATAAGATCCATCTTCTGGATCGCGACTATTAACAACCCACTCAGAATAAATCGCGTCAGAATATTCAAGATTATCATCTTCGGCATGTTGTAATAACTTACCTAAAAGATGTTCTCCCATTATATTGACAGATTTTTGCTTGATTTGATTTGACATTTTTTAGTTGTGGTGAAAAGGGGTTATACTAGGAGGACACTTTAGAGATTAATCTCTAAATTGATATCCTCCAACATAAGTAAACTGTGTTAGGAACATTTCGTCGTATAATTCATACCCTAATTCTTGGTATTCTTCAAGAATAATAGCATAGATTTCGTCAGTTAGGTCTTTCATTTTGGTGTTGTTTGTGTGTGTGTGTTGTGATTAAAGATTGTTGATTAAATCGGTGAGGTTTGGGTGATCATTTGGTGTGATGATTTGGGATGCATTGTTTAATTGATCTCCGATGAATTGGCGACTGTTGGGTGAGTTCCAAATTAAGATACTTACAAGAACTAATAATACATACTTCATTTTGTGTTTTAGTTTGCCTCCCTGATTTTGGTGAAGTTTGTGTGTATATCATGAGTAAGATAATCTTCTATGTTATTACTTAGCCCTGGTCTATCTACTTTCACTCGTTCACATAGTGCTTCATATTCTCTCTCTATAATATCATACAATCTCTTGAATTCTTGGTCTGTTAGTGTGATAGTTTTAGTCATAGTGTTGGGGTGAAAAGTGGATTAATTATTCCCAAAAGATATAGAAGATGAGAACAGAGATAGCAAGGATTTCCATAGTGCTAGTGTTAGTTAGTTGTGATTGTGAAATTGAGTAATAAAAAAGAGGGGGGATTAACCCCTCAAGCGAATACATATCCACTGAAGAAATCTTCAGTTTTATACACATTCTGACCATTGATTGCACCAACTAACTTTCTAACATACCAGGCAAAATCCTTTTGGAAAATGCACTCGCCAGTCAGACAAAATTCATTACAAAGTGCATTTAAGCGTGATTTTGTAGTGACTGTTTGCCATCCACCGTCGAAAACTGTTAGACCATTATCTTTGTTTACCCAGGCAATTAGGTTACCGTGGAGATAAACATTGGCGCAATTGTTGTCGTTGATGAAAACTTCAGTGTTGCCAGATTTCCAATCTTTACCCCGCTTGATGGCGTGGATCATGTTGGTTTCAATCTTACGCATGATGAATGAAGTGAAAAACTTTAAGGTGTGTAGCACCCTACACTATAAGGACATTTTGGAGGTTACTAACTTTAATTACAGTGCTAATTTAGATGATGATATGATTAATAAAAATCCTAACATTACCACAACATCCCAGGATTTTGTTCTTATAAAATATGGAATTGATATGGCATCAGCAACAAATTGCATCAAAACTCCTGTTGTTATGTTAATATGTAAAATAACAAAATAAGCACTGACTACCAAGAATGACCCGATAATCCTACCCATAATGTCAACATGTTTCATGCGTAAGTTACCTCCAATTCTTTTCTAACAAAGTGCTGTAATTCATCTAACCGCTTATCATCTAGTAGATAAACATATTCGTCAATTACTTCTTCTAATATGGTGCTATCTTGAGTGCATAAAACTTCAAGATCTTTGCATAGTTGTTGTGCTTCTTTTTGTTTTTCAGTTAGTGTGAATCTTTGGGTCATGGTGATACATCTTCTTTGGTCTTCAATTAGTTGGTCAATACTTTGTCTGAGTTGTGATAGTGTTGTCATGAGGTTCAAATAGCGTAGGTTTGGTTGATTGCATCAGACTTAAATCGTCTGCATAACTTAAACAATAGTTTTAAGTCATCCGTAATCACATATCTGAAGGAAGATGATTCAATAATAAACTTATCATCTTCAATCCAGATTTGTGGTAGTTTCTTCTTGTAGATTGGAAAATCAGTTGGCATGATGATTAAGTTAGTAAGAAGGATTGCGGATAATAACTTTATGATCAATGTCAAAAACTATGATCCATTTGTTTTTACTTTTGGCAAGGATAGTTAGTGTCATAATAGGAATACTAATAAAAGGATGATTGCAAGGTTAGTAAGTGTCATTTTGTTACTTTAATTGGATCAAGTGCTAAGCGATAACGAGCATAATCTGTTGCTAGTTTTCTGTTACGAAACCATGCAACTTCTCCGTCAAACTTTAATACAGAATACTTGAAAGAATCAACATCAACTTGTTTGGAATACAAGTAGATTGAGAAGTTACCTTCTGATTGTTTCTTTCCTTCTTTCTTTACAATATAAGGGAGGATTGCACCATCATTAAATGCTTTTGTTGTTAGAATCATGATGTTTAGTTAGTGTGAAAAGGATTGGGGATTTGAATGCTAAAATTCTCTTTTGATTGTATTTGATCATCTCTTTTATCAAGAACATTTGCGGTGTTTCTAAGTACACTTCCAGATGCATTTCTTGCCTCTGGTGATTGAATCAATAGAACAGCAATAACAGCAAGTAAAAGGATTTTCATGGTGGTTAGTTAGTTGGTTGGTTAGGGTGAAATAATAAAAAAGGAATGGTGCTCTATGTGAGCATCATTCCAGAAAAGAATGGGGTGTCTGTAGATCTAAAGAACCATTCAAAGTTCTTTTGAAATACACAATCACCAACCCGTCCGTTCTCTGCTAAGATAGCATTAAGACGGGATTTAGTAGTGTTTGATTGCCAACCACCATCGAATAATGTGATGAATGTTTCACCAATTGTTGCGATGTGATTGCCGTGAAGATAAACCAGTGAAGCATTGTTGTCATTAGTGAAAACCTCAGTATTACCAGATTTCCAACTTTTGTTGTTCTTGATTGCTTCATTCATCTGGTGTTCGATCTTACGCATGGGTTGAAAGTAGAAAAGTGGTGTGATCCATTACTAAGACACTTTAGGCGTCCCCCCTTCTTATGCAAAATCAGATTCTAATTCTTTTCTTACATATTCTTGCATCTCTCCTATACGCTTATCATTTAACAAATACACATACTCATCAATTATATCATCTAATATCGTATCATCTTGACTGCAAAGATATTC
>Ga0080013_1002018_pt1 | contig 25109 bp, 36 predicted proteins | sample ETNvirenome_6_85_FD_69236 | JGI IMG/M metagenome (GOLD analysis project Ga0080013, IMG submission 69236) | Marine viral communities from the Pacific Ocean - ETNP_6_85 (SPADES assembly) (version 2) | ecosystem: Environmental > Aquatic > Marine > Oceanic | place: Pacific Ocean | collected 2013-06-19
CCGAGTCTCCGTCTAGATCCTCGTCGCAAGAATCCCCAAGACCATCAGCGTCCCTATCAAATTGATTTGGATTCCAACTAGTGCGGCAGGTGTCGCATGCGTCGCCCCAACCATCTGAGTCTACGTCCATTTGATCCGGATTGGAGGCCCATGGGCAGTTATCAAAGTCGTCTTCCATTCCATCCTCGTCAAAGTCGTCAGCGAACTGTTGAGTGTCACCCTGGTCAGTGTTAGCGATTAGAACGCTTCCTCCGCCACCTCCACCACCTCCGGATTCCTCCGGGGTTCCACATAGTCCTCCGGCACATTCACCCTCTTCGTCGGCGTGAGCGGTGCTTGCCATAATAAGGCTGATCATAATTACGTTCTTTAGCATGTTGTTGTTCCTTTTAAATAATATCATCGATAAGACCATATTCTAGACAGGTCTTAGCATCCCACCACAAATCTCTTTTCAAAATCTCATTAAGCTTCTTCTTGGGAATTTTGGTGTGCTCTGTATAGATTTGCTTAATTGTTTTCATTAGCAAGTCGTTGTTTTTCATATCGTCTTTCATTTCCTCATATGTGCCCCAACAGGCTGAGGAGAGTTGGTGAATAAGCATAAATGCATGCTCATTCATATAACGTCGTTGGGCCACGATGGACATCATAGTGGCAGCAGAAGCTGCGCAGCCGTCAATAATGGTTTCTACTGGGATCTTTGACTTCTTGATATAATCCACCGCTGAAAAACCTGCAAAAACGCTTCCTCCGAAGCTATTAATATACAGTCTAATATTAGCATGCAGGTCGTTCAAGTCTAGTGTATTAACCTGATTTGCGAGGCTAATATTCAGCGACGTCAGTTTCTTATTTAGGGTAAGGATTTTAGTTCGAGTTACCTCTGAGTAAAAGTATATCCTATTATTAAGGACCTCTACTCGATTTGCCGTATCATCGTCGTGCATTGCAGACGATGAGTCCTTTGCATTCTCGGACTCTTCCTTTTTTCCAGCGTACCAATCCATCAGATTATCCTTTCTTGTTTTTTTTATTTTTTCTACGCTTCTGTTTTTTGGTTTTTGACTCCTCTTCTACAACTTTCGTTCTAGTTTTGACCACAAACCTTTCTTTAACCTTATGAATCTTGATATCGAGCCGCTCACTCTCTGTAAGCTCGTATCTCTCCTTCAAGAGTTTGGCACCCTCATATGTCGCAAATTTGCCTGAGATGTCCCAGCGGCGGCCTTCGACATGTTTGGTGTCCTCTTTGGAGCCTGTGCCATCGCGGGCTGCCAAATACTCTCTTTCAACCTGATCCATTAAAGTACTCGACGCTTGCCAACGGAATCGACGAGAGTCCTTATATCCTTCTGAATCAATTGCTTTGTTCGGCTTAAATCTGCTTTGACGTCGGTAAGGTCATCACGCAAGGTTGAAATCCTTGTGCGTAACTGACCGTTCTCCTCTTTTAGCGCTGTTACTTCCTTCTTTAGTTCTGCGTTTGTCATGTTTTTCTCCTTATAGACTTACGGGTGGAGACGCTGGGAGTCGAACCCAGGTCCAGAATATCTCTGACGATATGTCGTTCACAAGATTAGTTTACTTTTTTTACGCAGAAAAGTTAAACAAAAACTGCATATGCCTCCGCTACCAGAGCTTCTTTTTTGCCTCAGAAAGAAGAAACTGCCTTTGCTAGCGTTTGGTAAAAAGGTTGCTAGCGACCCCTGCTTAAGCAGCTAGTGCTACAGCGTGTTCAACGTCAATGTTGGCGTTTAAGTTTTTTAAGCGTTTTTACAGAGTGCATCGCTTCCCTCTGTCTTGCACATATTGTTTTTAATACCCTGTCGAAGCCAGTTCGTCCCCTTATATTTTCTAGTTGTTATGTAAAACAAAAGCGATCCACGAGTGTTTCGGTTCTCCTCGCTCCCCGTGCCAGCCTACCTTCAATTTTTGTATTGTCCCTCGTTATAGGCAATGAGGATCTTTCATTATTATAGTAATATCGTCTCGTGGATCGCTTTTGTTTATCCTAACACCCTTTCATATAAATATACAACAATTTCTCTTCTTTGTCAAGTCTATTCTAATATTTCATCAAAATATGTCTTAAGATCGTACTTGAATATGAGTTTCTTTAATTCCACCTTGTTCAAACCTAGGAATCTAGCTGCCTCAGCTTTTGTTTTGGCCGCAGACATCGAATAGAGAATGCAGGCTTCCTGAGCGATTCGTGGCATTGCACGAACAATTGGCAGTCCATACAGCTTGTTACCGGCGGCCCGGGAAGCTAATTCAAGCTTAAGCCCAATCAACTCCTCAATGGTCAACTGAGAGAGGGCTACTTCCAGCCTGTCGTCAAGTTTGTTCTGTTTTTTGAGGACTTTGCTGAGAGTGAATGATTCGTATTTAGATTTGTGAGTCATTAGTTCATCGCTACTTGACTCTGGATGTATTTGTTAATGTAGACGGTGAGTACTTTGATGATCTCGGCTTCGTCTTCGATGTTCTGCTTGTACTTGCCCTCGTCATATTCATTAAGTTGTGTCATGCAGAACTTTAGCAATGACTTGGAAGGGGCGAGATCAATTGCAAAATTACCATCTTCCCAAATGATGTTGATATCATAAAACAGATTTGGATTGAGTTTCATCAGACACCAGGAATTGGTTCTTCTTCAACTGGTGGATCGAGAGGAGTACCTTCTTCACCCTGATAGGCTGATTCAACGTCAGACTTCTCTTGCTCATATTCTGGAGTTGTAGGCAATTCTTCGTCATCAGAGGGAGACATAGAAGCTTCAAATAAGTCAAAGTAGAGTCTCATGTTAGTAATGAAATACTCATAGAATTCCTTACGATCTTCAGGGTTGCCTAGCAATGAGTATGAATCAACCACGTTGGTACGTACCTGATTCCATGCACGTGCCGCATATTTTAGACCGGTATCATCATCGAGTTCATCCTGAATGTCATACTCTTTTCTGAATTCCTCAGTTGTCTTTTCGTTAGCTGTTAACTCTTTTTCTGCTTCCTCGACGTCTTTTTCTTCTTCTTCGGCGGCAAAATCTTCATCTCGCACTGGGATGAACTTATCAGCGTCTTCCTCGTCGATCTCAATGCTGAATTTCTGCTCTTCTATCGATTCTAAGCCTGGAATTCCTTGTTCTACCTCGGGCACCCCATCTTTTGAAATGGTGGCCAAAGTGATTATAGCAGCCTTGAGAAAGTAAGCTTGAAAATCCTTACGTTGTTCTGGGCTTGTACCCATTTGCTCATATTCTGGTTGTATCTGAGGGACAATATTGTGGAGTAATGAGTCCAGTTCGTTGATTCCAGTACTTCTATTTGGCTGAGGGGTGAATTTCTCACTGATTAACGTTTTTAGAAGGGCATTTAGACGAGCTTTATCTTCCATCTCGTGTAATTCTTCCTGGATCATTGGAGTTATCAAATTCTCAAGTTTAGAAATTTCAACTTGACCTTTAGTTTTGTTCTTAGCTAGTCTACGTTCCTTCACTACCTTTATAGCTGTTCTCACATACTCTCTAAGTTTATATTCTTGTATTAACTCTTCTCTACTAATCATTTAATATACCCTCTCAGTAATTATACTCATTTCTTCTTCTTCTTTAACTTCTTTTTCTTCTTCTTGTCTCTTTTATATGAAGGACCAACCGGGCCCGGTGTACCAGAGACAGCCCCCAGCCCTCCGCCAACACTGCCGCCCATACCTGAGATCTCATCGAGAGTTTCCTCAACCAACGAATACAGGTAATCCATAGAAAGTTTTTTTTTAATTTCTGCAACTGGAACCTTAACATCATCCAACATCTCTATTATACTGCTTACATCAACCCCCTCGGGTACAAAATCCTTGACCATTTCGAATGCAGCCTCATCACCCTCATCAACTACCAATCCTAGTAAATATCTAAAATCGCTAGCATGGAAATCTGCTGGATCTTTACTTCCTATAACGCTCGGCATTCTCTCTTTAATTCGAACGTTCTTCTCAAGCTGTTCCATATATATCGAATCATGTTTATCTGAGAGGGGACATTCCTGTTCAATCAACGTTAAATCGCTGCGTGCTGCCGACGCAAAACTGTTGAACCGCTTAGCATCATTCCCTTTCGCCCCACACGCTAAAGCTATGGTGGCGCCTTCAGGAGGACCCCCCTCGGATTCTGGAGCGGCAATAAAATCAATCGACTCCTTGACAGCGCCAGGACTAACCATTACGGTACCGTTTAATCCAGACACATATTGCTCCCACAAACTAATAACATCAGAGGCGGATAGCTTCTTGCTGGCCCCGACGGTACGTACGCTCTTTTTGGGGTCTGATACAAAAATACGAACTTCGTCGTTCTCCGGGAGCAGCTTATTGACGATGCTTAAGTGGCCACGATGGGGAGGCTTAAAAGAGCCAGGGAACAATACGATACGTGGGCCCACGGTAGGAATCTGCTCGTTGCTTGCTAATGGCTCAGGCACTTCGACAGCTTCAGTAACCGGCTCTGCCTGTTCCCATCTCGAAGGATCCATACCTAACAACTGGTTGATCGGAGCAAAGAGTCCTGTAAACTTGTAGGTGTTGTCACTTCCAGGTGGCCACTGAAACACAAATCCCTCGGCTTCGCTGATTTTGTCTTCGAGAGCTTCGAACTTGTCTCTTTGTAGAAGAAATTTCTTCCACTTCTCTTCGGCTTTTGCGTCAGAAGAGTTAATAGGGTCAAGTGACTTGGCCAAGTTGGCAATCGTCTTAAGAACATCATCCCGAGTACGTTCGATTTCAGTATCTCTGTTTAATACGTATAAGTCTCTAAGGGCGCCAAGAGCATGCGAGGAAAATTCAAATAAGATGTTAACTAAAGGAGTTATTGCCTGAAGGTGGAGTGGCTTGGCTTCGTCTTTTAAGTCGTTAATGGTTTTGAGCGTCATGGGATCCTGATCTAGGCTAGCCTTCAGGATTTCCTTCATATGGATTTTGCCCTCACTTAAACGATTAGATCTAGGTCCAAAGTCGCGAACAATGCTCTCTTCGCTCCCGATCTCCGAATATACGTCTTCGGTATATACCTCTTGAAACATCCGTACAATTAGCTTTTTCTGCGCTTCTGGACCAATAGTGGGCAGTTGTCTCTCAACAACATCGCGGAAAACCTTAAAAACTAATCGCCCTAGAGTGTCGCTAGCGTTTAGTCCGTATGATGTATAATATTGCCGTAAGTCATTGACCGCTGTTTCAGCAACACCAGCATCGGCTAGCTTGGCTAAGTGCTCCATAGCACCTACGGATACACTAGGGGTTAATTTAGGATCTCTGGGGTCATATGTGGTGTCAGTATTACGATAATAATCCTCTAGCGCTTTGTTGAGTGCGTCAGCACGTACGTTCGAGTCAGCCGCACCCAACGTGTCTAGTTCTCTCTTTTCTTCATTGTATAAGTGATGAAGGATACGGTGGATACTCAGAGTATCAACATCGTATTCAATTGCGTTACGGCTGATAGGGCTCATCACCTCTGCATTATAAAAGATGTCTGCGTCCTCACCAAACAACTCCAATACTGTTTTTTGAGGGAGTGATCGTGCGACAAGCTCTAGTTCTTCTAATGCTTTAGAGAATGCTTTTACGATATGTGGAGGGGTGGCTTTCTTATTCCTGTTGCCCCCATCTCGTAAGCGCTTCCAGTCTTTTTGGCTATGGGCCAAATAATCTGCAAAGTTCTCAGTGGGACCTTCACCGTCTAGCCCCATGCCCTTAACAAATACATGATCATCGTTACGTATAGCAACTGCTTGTTCTCTTGCGAGGGAATATGAAACTACTAAGTTTTGTCCATCTCGTTTGATGGTGCCTTCGAGTCCGTTGAGAGCAACATGTTCAAAAAGGTCTTCGAGGCTCTGAAAAACAATTTCAGGATCCTCGTAGGGGTGCAACATGTGGCCGCCTTTGCCGCCCACGCTAGTCGCTCCCTTCTTCCAGAACCTTGACTTGTTCTTCTAGTTTGTTGATGCGCTCATTTAATCTACGGGACGCCTTACGGATTTCTCGAATATGCTTCTTAGCGACGTCAAGACGGTAGAAGTCCGTCTTTGTACGAGGAGTAAGATTGTCAAGAGTCTCCATAATAGACTGAATGTAGGTCATGATGTTTTCATCCTTTCCCTCGTTCATTAGAAACCGCCGGGTCATATCGTTAAAGTTAATTTTCACAATTAGTTATCCTACTGTAATCTTGTATGCTTCGTCTGCTGGTCGCCCACGTAGATTAATGGGACCCCTTATATCCAATCGTACAAGGGGGGCGCCTTCCGATGTTGATAAGGTAAGCGGCACTCCGTTATGGTCAGTATGTTGCTCGTTAGAACCTGACATATTCTCAATAATGTAAGTATCGCTTATGTTTTCAGCCATCGATGCTACTTGATTGCCTCTTTCAAAAGCTTACCAAATAGTTCTTCACCGTACCATTCCTTGACAGCTTTCTTCTCCTTTGCGGGAGCTTTCTTGGCGATAACTTCCTTCTTGGGTTCGGCTTTCTTCTTAGCAACCTCTTTCTTCGGAGCAGGAGGAGCAGCCTTCACAGGCTCAGCCTTTGGAGCAAGGGCAGCAGCAGCCTTACGAGCAGCCCGACGGGCAGCACGTTTGGCACGACGCCGACGGGCTTCTTGGAGAATCTCGTCGCTTACCTCAACGACCTCTCCAAGATCGGTTGCTGTTTTAGTCTCATCCTCGTCGGTACCTGCAGCGTCGGCCGCGGCATCAGTCTCAGCAGCACTTTGCCCGGTCCAAACGGGATCCACGCCGCCAGGACGATCGGTACTCACAGACGGGTTGTCAACCCGTGCATGGCGCCCTGTTGCCTCCAAAAACCCCCTCACTTCCTCAGCACTCAACGGAGTGTTGTCATCCTTGGCTCGGACGGGGAGCTTGTAGGCGTCCTCGTCGCTGTGGTAGGAGACACCCTCCGGGTCATCGGGCCCATACGTTTCTGATATTCCCATATTCTCTTTAATAAGGTTCCTAACGGTTGCCCTTAGTTCTTTTTCACTGATCTTCATCGAATTAACTCTCCTTTTTGAATTGGTTTCTTCTAGACCTTTAAGATGGATTTTCAAATCTACAAAATCTCGCACACACATGCATCCACGCATATTTGCATCTTCCTCCATTCCACGGAGGTGTGGGCTCGTTTGTGCATAATCGTCGCCCATCATCAATTGCCCTTCAAACATGCCGCTTTGATTCTGAGCGTGATGTACTAACTCGTGTGAAATCGAGCGGAGCATGTCCTTGGCATGGCGGTTATCTGTGTAGATAACAACCTTTTGTGCGGAGGGATCGTAATAGGCGGTTTTGCCAAGTAAATCGACAGCATTCTGTGAGTCGCTTATGAGTTCAATCGAGGGCATCTCGTTAATTTCAAGTTGCTCTTTTGCGAATGGTAGGAATTTTTCAACAATCCCGATGAATTCATCGAGGTTGTTATCTGTATTGTTTAAAACGCTCATTTAAGATGTAAAATCCTTCTATAGTTGCAAGATTACACCTTAAATAGTTCAAATACCATCCTTTTTCCCCGAAAAGGTGACATTGTTTATCGTGGGTAGCATCTTGCTAAAAATCATTAGCCAATCCTTCATGGCTGTGCCCGTTGCAAAACGAACGGGTTTGTCTTCGTACAGCAACTCCCATCTCCCAATCTTTTCCAGAACATCAACTTTATTAACAATGAGATCGGTGACTCCATTGATGTTGATAGCCTTTTTAAGTAAATCCCAACTCATCCAATTGCATTGGCGAGGCCGACCAGTTGTTGCACCATATTCTTCGCCAGCGTCGCGGATAGCATCAAAAATCGTATCCCCGGGTTGGAACGCTTTGGCGCCCACATAAGTTTCGTATACTTTGGCGACTCCAAATATATTTCTTATGGCTTGCGGTGGGACGCTATTAAGGAGTGCAGAAGCTGTAGTGCAATGAGAGGAAGTAACATAAGGGTAATCACCCCAGTCAATATCGAGTCCAAAGCCTTGTGCTCCCTCAAAAAGGATCTTAACTTCTTCTTCATTGCTGTGTAACTCCTCGTAAATGTCGATTATGAAATCTTTTAGCGATGCAACTTCTTCAGCACGTTGACCCGTTCTTCCGTACTTGGCACGATAGGCAGGCCCGTTTCCACGTTTCGTGGTACCAATCGCACTGTCGGCTTGGTCTTCACGAAGATGTTCTTTAGTGATAACATGCGTATTCTTAGCGACAAAAACCAAATCTCTGGCATTGATGCCAATTTCTTCCAGTTGCTTAATTTCACTAAAAAACTGATTAGGTTCAATAACGCAGCCAGGACCAATAATGGACTTAATGCCAAAAAAAACACCGGCAGGAATATGATGAGTAATAACCCTTCTACCATCGTGGTAGATAGTGTGCCCCGCATTGCATCCTCCGTTGTATCTGATTACGTGTGTATAGTCCCCATCTTTGCATAAGGCGTGAGTCACCTTTCCCTTACCACAATCTCCATATTGAAGATCAACAACCACATCTGCGATCATAGCTGCTCCTTTGAAAGCTATCTATATTATGACATATGTGGGGGGGAAGTTAAGGGGTTTCTTCTTGTTCTTTTTTCTGTATTGGAGCTGCTTCTGGTTGAGCATCCCACCAGATCTCGGCCGCCTGCGCACGTTCTTCAGGAGTAACACCGAGGATAATATTTTGAATCGTAGTGAGATTGCCCATAGCAATGCTAAAGGCTTCTTTGGAGCCTCCTCCGATAGTTATTGGTGTACGTATATTATGGTCTATTATTTCCATTAGTGTTGCGGGCAAATCCCTATCCTTTACGCTAGGGTGTGATAGCGCCGCCGCTGCATCAGCAAGCGCCCGGCGGACCTCGGGATTATCAAGTTCTCCAGTCGTAATACCTTCTTCAAGAACCTTAGCATATTCTTCTTTGATTATGCGTCTCAACTCTTTGATTGTAACTCTCATATCCCTAATCTTCTATGCTCAACATGCGATCGTATGCCATGTTATAAAAATCATGCAACTTCTGTAAATAGTTCGTATTTCTCAAATACTTAAAAGCTAAATTCTCTGTGGAGTAAACTCCAGCTTTCTCTAAGCCAGATTGTCTCATCTTCTTGATCTTCTTCTTAAGGCGCTTAGCAAAATCATAAGCCTCATAATGACGCTCTTCTTGGAACAGTTTTTCAACGTTATTGATTTTCTCAACAAATCCGTTGGCCTTTATTTCAACTGGTTCCATTTCCACGCGTGGCTTGTCTAGAGTGGGTTGGACCACCCAACGATCTCCTAAAACGGAATAGATGCCTGAGGATACATGATGTTCGCTGACATCTTGTAGGTATATTTCTACCTCGTGATCGTAAATCATGATATCGTGTGTTAAGTTCCAGTTGATTCGGCGCTGTGTAAGCATTTCCTTAACCAACTCGGTATTGGGGTCGATATCTTTGAAGTCTAAAACGATGTGGAGGTCAATGTCTGAGAATTTGGTCCAGTTGTAGTTAGCGTTTGAGCCAGTCAGGATTATATCGACAACCGCAATGCCAAGTTCTGCGTCTTCAATGAAATCATTTGCAATTTTTAATAATTTCTCTTGTGTCTCTGGTTGTAGTTGTCCGTCCTCTCCCCATATTGCTGGGTTTAGGATGTCCCTCACTTCAAAAGAGGGCAAACTAATTGGATCGGGTTCGAAAATTGTTACCTCATTCAGGTATTTACCCCATCTTTTATCGAAATCAATCATTTTTTATTTTTACCCGGCTTCAGCATTTTGAGTGTTTCTGAAACATGATCGGTTTCCTCATGTAGAGGATCGGAACTCCACCAGTAAATAGGGTACTTGTTCTGCAACAGAGGGACTTGTACGTCCATATCACTAGCCTCTTTGACAGCGTGAAGCATTCTGTTGCGATATTGCTCTTCGGTATACTCTTGGCTATTGCGTCGATTTCGGTGCCGCTCGCTAAGTGTAGCTAAGTCAGGAGCTTGAGCATATACGAATATGATCTCTTTTTTAAGATCCTTAACATGTTCTTGAAGATCGCCACTCTCAACGTTAGTGATGTCAGTTAGCATCACGAGATTATCGTCGCCTTCGAGGAGTTCCTTCTTGGTCCCGTACAATTGACTATTGGCATCGTACTCGTTAACGTTAATGAGCTTGCCGCCGGCCAGTTGACTCATAAATTCTTCACGTGTTGTAAAGTCATATTCCTTGTCTTCGCCTTCGATACCACGTGGTTTGCGAGTGGCAAAGGACTTGATCTCTTTAAATCCTCTCTTGATAAACTCGCTCTTGGCTGTGGACTTGCCCCCACCAGATGGACCGAAGATGGCAACGACAACACCGTTATTATTAAACTCCTGATTCTCGTTCAATTCGGTCGACTCTTCAACATTCTCAGCAACTCCTGGAGGGGCACTAATTGTTGTGCCACGCTTTCTCCATGACCATTTCTTTGGTTTGTACTTGTTAGCGCCTCGATCGAGTAATCGGTTTTTCGCTTTTCTTCTTTGTACTCGGTACCTTCTTTGGGCTGGTTCCGTTTGCTCATTGAGGGCAAGATCAGAGTATTTCTGAGTCTTTGCACGCCGGTCCTTATCAACTGTCACTTTTCTTATATCAAAGTTAATATTACGATCCGGATATCCATCGCTAAGAGACATAACGGCTCCTAGGTTCTTCTCTGAATCATCGAAAAATAGTACCTCGGTGATGTTAGGGTGCTCGTCCAGGATGGCTTGTATTTCTTCCTTTTTGCCTGCGGCGCCACGTGGTGCAACTCCCCTAACCCAAATATCCTCATGAGGAATGTTGACTGCCTCCAAAAACTTCCGGATGCTTGGTTCGGCATCTTGACTACGGGCCGTCAGTATTAAATTTATCCGAGCCGGTTCTTCGTCCGATTCTGAACTTTCCACTAGATTTTTTAATATTCGTGTCATCCCAGGTATTTCAACAGCACCTTTCACAACACCAAAACCCTCGTAATTTACCTGCTGTTCATGCCTGTCATCCGGGTCGAGCGCTTCAAAAGCTTCAAGGTCTGCTTGAGTTTCTAGCGTGTATAACTCATCTCCATGTTCATCGATGACCACTGGGCGCTGCGTCGTCGTCGCTAGCGTCTCATCAAAATCGAATACTCGTAGCTTTGTGATGCTGTCTCTAAAGCTGTTTTCTTTTAGGAGCTTTCGCCAATTTTCAAATAGGAGTTTCATGACGTCTCCACGGGGCGCCTGACCGCAACTCCAACGGCCGACATGTCCTTCTTAGACAAGAAATCTTCTAAATATTGGTTAGCGGTCATTTCTATATACCTTCCCAAGGGTTCCTCTGGGTCAGCGTCCGACATGTTAGCGAATGCCGTTTTAAAGTAGCCGAACAAATGCTCTTGATATTTATTTGCCAGTTCTGAATCCATACCCTGCAATAATGCTTCATATTCGTCGTCCAAATCATAATAAAGTGCTATTCCTGCTCTTTGGTCGTCGGGTACCTGTTGCTCGGACATAAGGATCATAAATTTAGCTAAATCTGAAGATTTGCGGGCAACATGTCCGAATAATCGGCTTACGGCTTCCTCGGCCAGCTTGGCCCCCGCCGCACCGGCGATCCCGCCGGCGGCGACCCCGGGGACAGCACCTACTCCTGAGGTCGCCAGCGTGGCGGCGGCTCCAACGGCGGCTCCGGTACCCAAGCCAACAATCCATTTCGCAGCTTTTCCTAATATTTTTTCTATACGCTTTGGATTGTGTTTCTGCCACGTTTTCAAGAATTGACCAACGTTGGGACCCTCGGCTGCAGCCGAATCCTCCCTCAAATACTCTCGCCAATTTTCAAGTATTAGTTTCATTCCACGATCCAATCCCACTTCCTACCTAAATAGTTTGGGCTTTTCGTTTTCTTCTTCCCCGTATCTTCAAACAGATCCGCCATCTTGGACTCCCACTCCGTCCCTGGTCCTTGCTCAACGTCTTTCCATGTTGACGGTTTATTTTCATCTTCGCCAGGATCAGAGAGCGCAGTTTCAATGGAGTCAGCCGCAATCTCTTTAAAGTCTCGCATGTATTCATCTATCTTTGCGAACTTTTCGGCAATTGATGCGCGCATGGTATTTCCAGCGAGCATTTTGTCCGCTTCTTGATCGGTTGTTGCGAAGTCGCGATACCAAAACTTAAGTTGATTTCTTGCCGTCCCTAAGGCATGTCCGAGTTCTCTTCTCGTCGTATGAGTTTGTTTGGAGTTTATTTTGGGAATCTGGTCATAAAATTCATCGGCCAATATGTCTAATTCCTTAACAGAACCCAACGCATAAGAGCGGACGAAGTAGTCATGCAGGATCCTATACCCAGCATCCTTAAGTTCCTTCAATGCTTCCAGTTTTTCGCCCTCGTCTGCGGCATCAGAAAAGAAGAATTTATCCAGATTCAGGTTCGTGATATATGTGGTAACACCATCAATTAGGTTCTGATCTACTTTAAACTTTGGATTGGGATGGATGTCGGCCGTTATCCTTTTAATGAGGTTGCGAAGATCCTGGAGGGGGCCAGTCATTCTGCGCCTTTTGATCTTCTTCTTCGTGTGAGTGTTCGGAAATACTTTAATCAGTTCTATATTCTTTTCTGGATCCGCCTTCGAAAAAAACACTGCTTGCTCTGGCTCTGATGAATGGATATGTCCCGTTCCTCGGTCGTCTACAATACCGCCAATTCCAAGTCTTCGAAGGATAACGTTCCAGCGAACGGCATTTCCATTAGCAGCTTCTCTGGTCAAGTTCCAAAGATAGCCTGAGTTGGTCTCCTTGAATTCCCCCCTCATCGAGTCAGTCACGTATGACTTCGCGCTGGCTTCGGATTTCCTAACAAACTCTAAATCCCGGGCATGCCACTCATCACCAAGGGGAGGAGTATAGAACCCAAACTCGTCCTCCTCCTTCTCCTTTTCCATTATTTCTTCTGTGGCTTCAACGAACGAAAAAGCGATGTCTCCCGTCACCGCACTAGTGAGGAAGTCTTGAAATTGGTCTATTAGGCGGAGATAATAATCCTCATCGCTTTCACCTTCTTCTTGAAAGTTTATATTACTATGATGAGTGCGGTTATATTTGGGGTTCTTTACAAGCTTGAGTTCTTGTACATAATTTCTGGCAGCCTCCTCCCAATTGGGTTCGCCATCTCTATATAATGGTCCAACGATATCCTGTATAAGTATAGCGCCTGCCCGATCATACATCATCGCTTCGATGGTCCGTGGCGGGGAAGCCTGCGACATTGTCTCTGCCCACTCTACGGGGCGTTTGGAGTTGTCGAATATATTTCGCAGATGTTGTATATTAATTTCCTTGTCTGTAAGTCCTGCCTTTTGATAGTAGGGTGGTATTATGAACTCCGGAGGTGGGGCGCTAGCCCCATACGCTTTCTTCGCATAAATTCGAATGGCTCTGTTAACTATCTTTCCAAAGAACTGTTGGGGTATATTTGCTAATTTCTCCCATCTTGATGTTGAATTACGCGACTTTGTGGCCCACGTCCCCTTCGTGCTTAATTCTTCTATCTCCTTCTTGCCTTTCTCAATGAATTCGAGAGAATCTTTTACATCTTCCTCGTCCCAACCGCGTCCGGACGTCACCTTCAAGGTTTTCATTCGCCCCTTAAGCTCTGCATCAATCATATCTTGACTGAAGAGGTCCTCGATGTAATCTTTATATTCGTCGTCAGGGATATCTTCGGAGGTGTAGATTATCGGCAAAGTCTCTTTTGGCTTGAATAACAAAATGAAGGGCTCATCTTGTGCAAATGGCAGACTGCCCATCTCAAGTTGCCTATAGATCTCGTCGCTGAGGGGAAAGGAATATATGCCCGCAGGAGTATTGTAATTTGAACGAGGGTTGATGCCAAACTTGAACTGGGGTCCTCGATCTAGTTCTCCTATCTTGGAATCTGGATGTGTATCGCGGTGGCCTACTCCACCAAAGTGAATGAAGTGAGTTGGTTTCTCATTATCTGGTGTCACATACTGCTTTAATACTTCGAGAGTTGAACCCATCTCGCCAGATTCTAGTTTGTAGGGACCTGCCAAACCACGCTCCTTCCAAGCCGTAGCCATTTCGGAGAGTTTATCATTCTCCTCGGTTAGAAATTCTCGCCAACTTTCAAGTAGGAGTTTCATAACTTGACCTTGGCCTCGCCTATATCATACACTGGTATATTCATCCCTTCAGCCTTTCTTTTCACGTCTCCTATATACGTCCGCTCCTTTTCGGTTTGCATCTGCGCGTCGCGCAACATCACTATGGCTTTGATTGTTGAATTGTCCACAAAGGCTTCGTTCCACATCCACCCGTCGCGTTGATGCTCGCGATCCTCTCCCCACCCTTCTTTATCCAAAACAAACGGAAAATTCTCCTCCAATTCTTCAGCCGATGGGAGGTATATGACACCCCTTTTTGTATTCTGTTGGTCCGCGTTTCTACCCAAATTTGACTTAATTTGGTCCATATTTTTAGCCAAGAGGGTGATAGTTCCTTCAAGCACTATGCCAAATCCACCAGGCCACCCACTCTGTCGATATTGGCCAGGAAGAGTAGCTGTAGCAGGTATCTCACTCTGTATTGTTTTGTTGGCATATTTCAAAAAATTCATAGGATCGTTGGTCCAGTGGGTGGTGATCACTGTCTTTAAGAAATCATAGTCGGCAACCTGCTTAAAAATAGCTTTAAGCATATCGGCGCGCAGCATCATTTTCCCTGAGTCGACCGGTGCGAACTCATCATCTATGAATTTTTTGTACCACGCATTGTAAGCTTTTACTTTTTCCGGACTATTCAGGATACTTAAGCATTTAGCACATTCTTGCTCGGAGTAGTAGTCGTCTTCACAATCTAGTCCCAGGTCTGTTACAGTGTCCTTGTCAATATCTGCCCATCCAAAAATATCCGCACATCTTTCAAAGTCTTCATTTTCTCTTGTTGTAGCGTCGATGTCAGACCATTCCGTCCCCTTGTCGCGCACATGTGCAACGAACTTTATCTGTCGAGTAGACTCGTTGAGGTATTCTCGCCAATTTTCAAGTAGGAGTTTCATATGTCTAAACATCTCTCACAGTCAATCATATCATAGCACGTGCGATAACACTGTTTTCTGGCTTTCTCTCTGTATATTCTGTTCGCCACTTCGCTGCACTTCTTCGCTCTCTTATAGTCACCGTTATCTCTAATACACTTGCACATTCTTACGTCTATGGTTGAATACTTGCTGCAGTCTTGGGGCATGGCACAGCTAGTAGCGAATGAATAAGCTACGAGGGCCAGAAATATAGACATGATTATCAATCTTATATTTATTTTATCATCAATCTTCATCGAAGTTGAACTCTTTTTTCTTTTCCTCGACCATTTTATCAATGATTAACTGCTTTACCTCTTTCTGGTGTTCCTCAGGCATCTCTTCCTTCATCTCTTTGAAGTTAGACCAAGCCTCTCTAAACGTGAGCCGCTCCTTTTCTATTTCTACACATATTAAACACATAATCCTTAGTACATAGATCCTACCAATGGTGGCATCATTGGATTCACAGAAGCATTGGGCCCGTCTTGTGGGAGTTCATCACCCATATCTTTACAGCCACAACCAAAATCAGTAACAAGATCGGCTAGATCTTGCTTGTATTGTAATGCGGCTTCATTATCAGCGGGAGGAGTCCACGCTTCGACAAGTTCTTCGACTCTTCTCATAAGATCGTGGTATTCGTCCGTTGAATGCTCGTGATCGTCGCCTAGGTGCATGTCACCTTCGTCTTCGGAGGGGATATACGCAGGAGGACTCAGTTCACTTAGGAGTTCTTCTTGAATGATTCGTTTAAGTCGTTGTTTTGTTAGTTTCATGATGTGTTTTCCTTCGGAAATCTGAAAGGTGGAGGTCCGACGCGTCACCCGACCGCGCAGCGATCGCCTCCTCTGCAGCGGCGAGAATATCAGCAACCTCCTTGGGGGTCAACGGATCGCTCTCCGGGAGATTGTCGGGATCGACACCGAGGTAACGCAGAAAGGCCCGGAGTTCCGGCCCGGTGAGGCGGTGCGGGTCGTTAGCCTCTAAATCCGCCGCGGCCCATTGCGCCGCATAAGGGTTTTCGTCATTTTCTATTAGTATGGCACAAAGCTCTTCCTTAATGATCTGCTTAAGTCGTTGTTTTGTTAGTTTCATGTTTGGTTTATGCTCCCTTTGTTAGATCAATGAGGACCTTCCGGACCGCTTTAACGATATCCTGTGGTTTTACATTGTGAACATCGCCTACCAAGTCTCGCAGGACTTGGAGGAACTCGGGGAGCGTGTTGATCATCTCATATGCTTTCGCAAGACCTGGGTTCGCATCTCTCTTCTTCTTCACTCGGGAGGCGTCGGCGACAGGGCTCGCCCCGGTTGCTCCTGGAGCTTCTTTTTCATCCTCACGCTCTAAGTCCCCGATGGCCGTGTCCATCTGCTTTCGGGAACTTAAAGCATCAAAAGCGCCCTCATTGGTTTGAACTTGCTTGAGTTCTTCTTTGATCATCTTCTTAAGTACTTGTTTTGTAATTTTCATTGTTTGAATTCCTTTGTTTTACTGGTTTGTTGGTTTCGGTTGATGCAAGCGGCGCCTCCACGGCGGATTCTTAAGTGGGTCAATTTTAATTGAGGAGGACGACACGTCTAATGCCTGAACCTCTTCTGTATCTCCTGTATCTTCTACACCTTCTACACCTTCTACACCTTCTACGTCTTCTACCTCTTGTTCTGCGTCTGCTAATTTTTTAACCCACATTTTAATCTCGCGCAATATATCACGGTCCTTATCGCTCAGGGTACCCTCAGCAGCATCGGTTTCTAATACTCCCGTCAGTCGAGAAAGGGCATCGGCGGGGCTGCTGATAGGAGTCCTATGAACCAAAGGGTCATCGTAAGGGAGCGCTTGCGCTTCGGAGAGTCCAGCTAACTCCTCCTTGATAATCTGCTTAAGCTGTTCTTTTGTTAATTTCATTTTGTAGTTTCCTTTGACGTCTTTTTTCCCTTTTTTGAGTGAGAATACCTCTTTTTCAACGTTGTTTGATCATCTTCGACCCTTTCAAGTCGACTTTCCACCATTTCAAGTCGAAGGCTCGTCGTATAGACGAATCCACTCAACATTGCGATAATTCCGCCCAAAGTGATCAGTGTTTTAAGGTCTAACTCAATTTTCATCGGTTTTTACCGTACAATCGCCGGGCATCAACGAACATTCCGTAGTTTTGCTCTTTTTGCCCTCATAACTAACAGTACACATCGTGATCGACAAAATAACGACTAAAAAGCAAATAACTGTTTGGATTTTGCATGTGAGGGTCATATTGCTATAAATAGTTGAGAAATGTACAAAAATTACTTTTTAAAGTAGTGTTTCCAAGCAGCGGGTATCGTATTCGCTTCAACTCTTAGTGGAGAGAGGTATTTGGGGACTTTTGGAGTTGAAATGAGTTTCATTCCGACATCTTGAGGTTTTTTGTTCCTTTTTCGTTGATTACAAGGTCCACAAGAGGCCACAATGTTGTCCCAACTCTTTTTTCCCCCTTTTGAGACGGGAACAACATGATCGAGGGTAAAGTTCATCTTATTCAGTGTAATGTTGCAATATTGGCACTTTCCCTTGTCTCTGAGGAACACATTTGTGCGTGTAAAGCGTATTTTGGTCGACAGGTCCCATCTTTTGATGACTCCGCCAACAAATCGGATGATTGCGGGGACTTTTAGGACTTTATCGACTGTTTTGATGATTCGGTCTTGATATTCTTCGACAACTTCGACTCTTCCCGACGCTAACATCGTAAAAGCGCGTTGCCAACGTATTTGAGCCATCGGCTGATACGCTGAACTCAATACTAGGGTGTCCATACTCACTAACTAGGGCAAAGTATCTTCTCAAACTCTTCCTGAAGAGAAGAAAGTTTATTTTTGTAATCCGAAAGAGAGTCCCAACTCAATTCCGGTTGCAAAACATCATTTGGTATCAATATATCACATTGAGGGATAGAAAGTCCAGTATATTCATGCACTTTGGTTGGAAATTGTGATAATTCTCCATTATTGATGGAATTTATGATTTTTCGGGTTAAAGATATCGACATTCTGCTCCCAACACCGTACGGACCTCCGGCCCAACCTGTATTTACGAGCCAACAGTCAACTTCATGCTCTTTTAGCTTGTTTTCGAGTATCTTAGCGTACTCTTTAGGAGGGAGAGGCATAAAAGGAGCCCCAAAGCAAGCTGAGAAGGTCATTTTAGGCTCTTGGACACCAACTTCGGTGCCAGGTACCTTTGCTGTGTAACCTAACAGGAACTGCTCGACTGCTTCAGCGGGATTTAGCTTTGAAACAGGTGGAAGGACACCAAAAGCGTCGCATGTAAGCATGATTACGTTATTTGGATGCCCACAGAGTCCTTTTTTGGAGCTATTCTTAATATATTCAAGGGGATAGGACGAACGTCCGTTCTGAGACATCGAAACATCATCAAAATCGGGTGTTGTATCTCCATTTAGGACCACATTCTCTAATATGGACCCGTATAATTGTGATGCACGGTAAATCTGAGGTTCATCTTCCTCTTTTAGGTTGATTGTCTTGGCATAACAGCCACCTTCGATGTTAAAGAGCCCAGAATCACTCCACACATGCTCGTCATCACCGATTAGGATGCGTGACTCGTCCGATGAGAGCGTTGTTTTGCCTGTTCCCGACAATCCGAAGAAGATTGAGGCATTTTTATGGTCCAAATCGGTATTAACCGAGCAGTGCATCGACAACATGTTCTTTTGAGGGCACAAAAAGTTCATAACAGTGAAAATGCTCTTCTTTATCTCACCCGCATACTGCGTTCCGCCGATTAGGATGGTCCGTTCCTTGAAAGATATCAGAACACGGGGCTCATCCAATAGGTGAGGGATGCAATATAGGTCAAAATGTTCGTATTCGACAGAAAATTTTTTTATCCCCTCCACGGTTGGTGTAATGAACATGTTAGAGACGAACAGACTATGCCAAGCCAGTGATGTGTGAATACGAACAGCCAATTGATGGTCTGTGTCGTGCCCTGCAAGCACACTTTGGGAGTAAAGAGGGGTACCACCATTGGGTACATCATAAGGGTGCGTAGCGTAGGTCAGGAAAAGCCCTTTATACGATTTGAAATCTCCCTCAGATAAGGGTTGGTTCTGTTCCCAATCGACCAAATTTTCTGTTATCTCATCACGAACGATGTACTTTGCGTTCGGTGAGCGGCCCGTGTGAGGTCGAGAGTCGACCGTCAGGGCGCCTTGAGAAGACAGTTTCGCCCCTTCGTGGCGAATGGCATCAGTTATGAGGTGTGTTCTAGAGTAATTCATGGGAGGTTTCTCTTCTAAAATTTTTTTTAGTGTTTACGACGGAAAAAGGGGTTTAAACCACCTTATGCTCCTTATCTTTGTAGTACTTTGTGTGTAACAACATCTTTATAGTCGAACCAGTAAGCTTGTCGTCCTAACTCTTTAATGTGTGTCTTTGGTAGGGTCATTTCCCATAGCCCAAGTTCTGTTCTAGCCTTAATATACAAGTTGCCTGTCCAACGCCCACTACTCTTTCTAAACTCCAAATCCTTAATGGAGTTCGTTGTCATTAAGAGTCCTTGCGTGCGACGCATAATCATGTCACTGCCGTATATGATGTGTTGGACGTCGAGATTGTGACCGCACCAATTGACGAGGACAATATCGCTCTTTTCAATATATGTGGACTTGCGCGGGAGTACGGGTGTTATATAGGAGGCAGGGTGAAACATATTAGTTGGTTTCGTCCGTGGCTTCTCCAACCAACCCGTGCAAGCGCCAACTAACATCAATATAGTCTTGCCAATCTTGTATTGTCATGGTATCAGGTTCTAATAGATAAGGTAGTTGTTGCATAAGCCAGTGATGCTTCCCAGCGGACTTAAAGGATATGAACAAGAACTCCAGCGCCTCTGCGCGCGAGTCGATTTCGAACTGAGTAAACCCTGTATTCCGCATGCGCTTAGCGATTAGCTCTTCTAACTTCTTCTTCTTGGGATCGTCGTCGTCACCCATGGGGTTACTCCTTAAAGAAACAGCAGTTGTCCTGCTTAATGTAATTAGTGGCGCCAATAAAACTCACTATAGCGCATAGAGCCCACACTGCCTCGACAAAATCATTCGTTGCTGTCTTATGCATATCTACTGAACCAATAAACATTACCATGAATATTATTGTTATCATCATCGATGTTAAGTTCTTTACAATTTTTGTCAACGTTGCGCTCCTATTGGTATACTACCAAATTTGAATCGATTAGTTCACTATTATGTTCCAAATACGTCTGAACCATCATCTTCCTCGTCTAGTATTTCCATCCACTCTTCTAATATTGTGATTTTTTTCTCGGCGTTTTTTAGCCTCTGCACGATCTCTGATAGGATTGGCTCTATACGGGCCGCAAACAGTTCGTCTAGGAGGGTTTCTGCCTCATCGCGTGTTAGTGCGTTTTCTTCGCCTGTTCTTTTTGTTCTCTCGCTTCCTACGACTTGTAGCTTACTTGCCATCGCGTTGTTCACGTACGTACGCTTCAAGCTCCTCTCTGATTATGTCAATTAGGGTTTGCTTGGCTTCGTTAGCCTTGGATTTTTTTTTGGGCAGTTTTTTGCCCTTCGGTGTTTCCTTTGCCCATTTCTTTGCCATCTTTGGCTTGAACTTGAACATCCATCTACGCTGCTTTTGTGACTTGAACGGCATACTGTAATTAGCGGGGGGTGTTCTTAATCTCTGGTTTTTTTGGGGTCGGGATCGGACGTATATGGCCAGTGTGTACACTAACCCCCTTATGACAGATACATTCCGGGTATGGGGGGGGAGGGGGGGTGTTTATGTCATTGATATAACAAGCAAAAAAAAACCCCGACAACCTTTGTTGTCGAGGCTTCCTGCATATCTGCTACCCATTTCAGTGCTTCGGACTGTGACCTAGCCTATCTTCTACTGTTCTCGTAAGAACTTGACGCTGCTCCGGTAGGTCAACGCCTTTCCGTTCTGTTATAGACAAGGAACGGATTATATTACAAGGTATCATTGCTGGATATGCTATGAGGTACCTATTACCTCACTTATGATCGTTCACTATATGTTTGTGTTCTATACATTTATTTTTATTGTCCTCGCCTCTTTCTCTCTCACCCTCGCCGTCTTTAGTCTCTTACGGGAGGGTGCTAATGTTTCCCCAATGATTACAGGGGGTTACAGGATTGGCGTTTTCAGGGATTCAGCGATGATTCTGGAGAGAACCAGGCGGCCAGCGTTGCTGCCGAGGTTCAGATCGTGGATCTCGCCGCTTTTGTCGTCAAGAATTTGACGGATGGTGTCGCGTAGCTCGATGAACCCCGGATCGTCGGTGGTGTCATCGCTTTGACGCGTTGAATTATTGTCGGTGTCAAGCATTTGACTGTTATCGTATAGGTCGTGGTGTTGGATCGTCATTGTTTTGTCGCCTTTGTTGGTACTGTTTTTGCAATAGCAAGGAGTGTGCCTACTGACTATGTACTATATCAGTAGTTACTGCTCACCCCTTCCTCTCTACTGTTTCCTATCCTTTCTCAAGTGTACCATGACCTTTCCTTTTTGTTTAGTCCCTCCCTAGTCTAATTGACCTTGAAACCAATCTTTCGCTGCTGTTCAGTGAAAGTCTGGGGATTGGTGGAGAACATGGGAGTGTAAACCACTGGCGCACTGTGCTCGATGATGGTAGCCATTGGCTGTCCCGTTGCTTCATCGAAGTCAATGTCAATCTTACCTGCAAGGTAAAGCTCAACCATTGCTGACAGTGTTTGTTGTACTAGCTCTCCGCTCCCTGCTAGTGCTGACTGAATCGCCAACTGTTCCATCTTCAAGATGGTTTGATCAATTTCAAACATATTCTTTTGTGTCCTCGCTCTGTTTCGTTCTAGGGGTTGAGTGTTATCGTCTGCTGCGCTTGATGAAGTCGTAGATGACAAGGCAGCACGCAACCGTGATAAGAATGTTAGTAACGGTTGCCATGGCCTCACCTAATCCTTTGCACACGCCTGGATGAATCGTTGAGGCTGGAAGTGTTGATTGACGCCCTCTCTGTTCAGAGCATCGGCAAAGAGAATTGCAACTTTGTTTCTCTCCTCTTTGTCCTCGATACTATTGATCGTGGCGGCGATGAATTCCATATGTCGCCGCTGCATGTTTACCTGCACGTTGCGTCCCTTGACAATCATACTCTACTCGTCCTCGCCAAAGAAGTCAATGTCGGTGATGTCTCCGAGATCCATGATGATCCGGCCGTCGTCGTCGGAGATACTCGCGCCGCCTTGGCTGGTCACGGTTTCCGCGACGTCTCGAAACTCGTCGTCAATGAGATATTGATCGTCTCCCATTTTAGTTGCCCTCGCTGGTGATGTTGGGGGTGATGCGAATGTCGTCGCGGGCAAGCATCGCGTGTGCAATCGTGCCGGCGAGATACTTACAGTGTTCGGGCCGCGTGAAATCGATCACTGTGGCCACCTCGTTGTTGTCGTCAATGATCTCGCCTAGGATGGCGGTGAGTTGTTCACTGGTCACGCTAGGAGCCCTCCCGCACTGTCAAGCGGTGGACGCTGGCGTCGAAGAGTTCGAGGCTTGCGGCGACGGTCATCAGTCCGATCGCAAAGTAAAAGGGCTGAAAGCTATAAATGATGTCAAACAAAGTCTGTCCTATCGGTTCAAGTGGTTGTGGAGTCGGATGATGATGGCGTCGATGTCGAGGTCCGTCGTAGGGATCTCCTCCTCGACGGAGATCAAGCGCTTGCGGCGCTCAACAAGGTGATGGGCCGTGGCTTGCTCAAGGTGATCCGCGCAAAGCGTACCCTCAAACGGGGTTTCATCGTTGCAAGCGCTAGCGGCGCAGACGGGCATTAGAGCAGCCCCAGGAGCATCAGCGCCTCGGTCGGCAGGTTGGCTTTCGCGTCGGCATCGGAGATAGCCTCGTTGAGCCGGATCACAAGCTCGCGAGCCTCGTCCATAGTCAAACCGCGGACGTGCTGCCGTTGGTAAGGACCATCAGGGCCGCGGCGGTTCTCGTAGGTTCGCAGAAGTACCTGCGCGGGGGCGCTGGAAACTTCCAGATTGTCAAGGTGGCTTTTGCGGATTCTCGGCATATTGTGTGTTCCTCTCACTTTCTACAACCATTATATCAAGGTTGCGGGGTTTTGTCAAGTCCTTTTTCCGAATGGAATCAAGGACTTACAAGATATCTTCTATCTACTTGATATCCCTCGCCTTCTTGATGTGGCGTTCTTCGACGTTGATGGTTTCGGCGGATCCGAGCGGGAGCACCTTATAGACTTTGGAGCCCTTCGCCGCGGACTTGATAGGGGCTGCGCCAATCTCAATGATGGCGGCCTTACCGAGCGGGAGCGCCGACTTGATATTGTGGGGCGTCGTGGATCGCAGGGCGATAATCTGCCCGACAGCGTAGGTCGGCGCGCTCATGGCGGACTTGAGAACTTTCTTTGCGTACTTGTTCTCGCACATCGCACGGAATTGGCGAGGCGTCGGGATGAAGTCGGGATCCGTCAAGACCTTTGTTGCGAGGTCTGCGAAATAGGGCGGGTTCGCCTTGTAATACTCGGCGCAGACGCGAGCGATGTGGCGCTTGCTCTCGTTGTAGCTTGCACGCCACTCGTCGCGGGCTTGGGCAAACTCGGGCGTCGCGCGGTGCTCCTGTTTGACGAAGATATCGAACTGTTTTTGAGTCAGTCCCTTGTACTTCTTGAAGCCCTCGGCAATCGAGGTACAGAAATTGCGAGTCCAGGCGTCGGCCGCCTCGTTGACGGCGAGCGCGTTGATGCGATCGAGCAGGGTCGGATCCGTCAAATGCGCCGGCTTCGCAACCTTGGGGCGTCGAGCGTAATAGCCTCGCGTCCCACTGTTTCGATTGGCGTGCTGCGATGCGTATCCGTAACCCATTTTCTTCCCTTTCCTCATTTCCTACAACTATTATAGCAACTCTTGACAGGAAAGTCAAGAACTTTCTTTGCTCTCGCCCTTGAAATGAGGGCGAGAGGCGCGGTGTGTCCCATCAGGACCCGGTTGCTTTTGGGACGGCTTGCACCTGATTCTACTGCGGATTCCCCGCTGCGCCCCATCAAAGTCGATTCATCGTTTCCCTCATTTCCTACAACTATTATACCAATTCTTGCCAGAGAAGTCAAGAACTTTCTTTGATCTGGCTTGCTTTGGGACGGCTTGCAGCTTACCGCGCTCGATGGCGCTGCGCCCCTGCTCTAATCGTTCATCGTTTCCCTCATTTTCTACACCTATTATAGCAAGGTTTGACCCGAAAGTCAAGAACTTTCTTTAGCGCCGGATCCGCTTACGGTCGCCGCACCGATCGCACATCCAAAGGGTGGACCGGCGATTGCGGTCGATGCAGCGCATCACGATCGAGCAGCAGCGGACACCCATTAGATCAGCCCCGGCAGCATATCGGCGTCCAGGGCGTGATCCCGCGCCTGGCTGGCCGCGAGGTTGATCCGACGTGCCAACTCGCGAGCATCGGCGGGCGACAGTCCGCGGACCACGGGGCGAGTCGAGCCCTTACGGGCGGTGGACACCTCGACGGCGATCTGAACGATGCCCCCGACGTGGCGGACGGTGAATTTGTCAAGGTTGTTGATCGGTAGCATGTTCGTTTGTTCCCTCATTTTCTACAACCATTATAGCAACCCTGCGCCCGAAAGTCAAGAACTTTCTTTGCCCTCGGGCTCAATGATATCAGGGACTTACAAACTATTTTGCAAGTCCCTGATATTGCTGGTTATTCCTTGCTGTCGATGGCCACGATCCGCTCGTTAGTCTGAAAGTATGGATTCTGCGCGTAATACTTTGTTGTCATCCACATACGCTGACACTTGCTCCGCTTGGGCTTGGGGGCGCACAAGTCCGTGAGGACAATATGACCATCAAAGCCTTGCTGGTTCACATATTCCGTGGGGGGGTTGAAGTCGGTGCCACCGTAGCGGACCCGCTCC
>Ga0080013_1002020_pt1 | contig 25092 bp, 33 predicted proteins | sample ETNvirenome_6_85_FD_69236 | JGI IMG/M metagenome (GOLD analysis project Ga0080013, IMG submission 69236) | Marine viral communities from the Pacific Ocean - ETNP_6_85 (SPADES assembly) (version 2) | ecosystem: Environmental > Aquatic > Marine > Oceanic | place: Pacific Ocean | collected 2013-06-19
AGTAAAGATGAAATGGGTGAATGGACTAAAGAAGAAGGTTGTGACTGTGGGGCAAAGTGGAAAAGTAAATCCCAACAAGATAGATGTACTGGTACTTGGTATCGGTGGACTAAAAATGGATATATAGACTTTGGCTAGAAAAGTAGCAGACACTGCAAGTATTTCTATACTCTCAGGCATGAGGGAACGATCTGTTGCTGAAGAAAGAGCATATGACCATCCTGCTTATTTTCATGAATATATTTTTAATCAAAAACTTGCTCCCTTCCAATGGGAAATAATGGAAACATTAATGGAAGGAGACGCCGATCCATCTAATGTAAATGTAAACCCACTATTGATACTTGCTCCACGAAATCATGGAAAGACAGCTTTAGCAGGAGAGTCATTTCCTTTATGGAAGGTGGGACGGAACCGCACAGAACTAGTACAGATAATTTCATCTGTTATATCACTCGCAATAGAGAGGATGGGCAAGATTGAAAGCTGTATACGATTCAACGAAAGATATAAAAACATGTTTGGAAGTCTCTATCCAGAAACTACCGATTACACATGGAAAACAGATAGATTTGAAGTTGTACGAGATCGTACAGCAGTATGGGAAAGTGGAGACATACAACGAGATGCCACTTTTGCTGCATTTGGAATAACAACTAGTGTGGAAGGTGGTCGTTCCACCTTACAGATATTTGATGACGTAGTTAGTTTTGAAAACAGTCAAAGCGATACAAACAGAAAAAGTATATCTAATAAATTTTGGATGTCATTTGATCCAATGTTAATGCCTGATGGACAACAAATATTCTTAGGCACAAGATTTCATTACGATGATTTATATGCAGAACTAATCCCAATTCTAGATAGCGAACAATTATATAGTGATCTATACCCAAGCATATTGGAGGAGTCATGAAACTAAAAATCGCATTAGCTACATTAGCACTTGTTAGTGCAGGGATAGTTGGAGGATGGAAGTTATATAAACACAGAGACTATTTGAAAGATATCTCTGATCTTCCGTATCCACCCGCATGAACCATATCGTAAGTTTATCAGGTGGTACTTCTTCTGCTGTAGCCGCTAATAGGGTTATAGAACGATATGATAAGAATAAAATCGCTCTTTGGTTTGCTGATACGCTTTGGGAAGATCAGGATTTATATAGGTTTTTAGATGACCTTGAAAGCTACTGGGGAATACCAATACATAGATCAATACAGGGCAAGACTCCTCTAGAAGTATTTACAGATGCAAAAATCATACCTAATTCGAGATTTGCTCCCTGTTCTAGAATGTTAAAACTAAGACCCTTTAGAAAGTTTTTGCGTAAACACCCTAAACCTGTAACAGTTCACTTAGGTATTGATTGGACTGAATCCCATCGTATGGAAAGGCCAAAAGCAACATATGAAGAAATGGAAGGAGTGTCAGTAGATTTCCCTCTTATGTGGGAACCGTATGCTAATCCTCCTCATAGAGTAGAAACAGAATCTTGGGGAATTAAAACTCCACAAATGTATGATATGGGTTATCCTCATAATAACTGTGGTGGTAGATGTATTCGCCAAGGTATAAAAACATGGGAACGTACTCATACATATTTTAATGATAGATATAATGAAGTTGCTGATTGGGAAGAAAAGCAAATAGAACGATTCCCACAGTTACAGGGGAGAGGTATTGCTAGAAACCATGAAAACTATAATGACAACTCTCAACCTTACAGGACACTAAAGGAATATGAAAAAAAGTTCTTAGATGGGAAGCAAGCTGTAATGCCAATGTTTGAAAGCAATGATGATACATTTGCTTGTATATGTGACTATTAATGGGTGTAAGAATATATGCAGCTATAAAACCTGATGGTTCAGTATTGTGGGAAGAGGAACGTCCTCTAGAATGGCTTGAGAAGAAACGTAGGTCAATGCCACCTTCATTATTTAATGCTCAATACCAGAATGACCCAAGTGGTATGAAGGGTGTTAAGTTTGATGTAGATTGGCTACATTATTATGATGATATGTCTATACCACCTATTCGTACTTTAATTGGTATACAGGGTGGTGATCCTGCTACATCAGAAGGAGAATCAGCTAATTACTTTGGGCATTGTACAGCAGGAAAAGACCCACAAACAGGTATTGTTTATGTACTTGATTTTGCATTTGGAAAAATCTCTGCACCTAAACATCTTGAGTTTTTACATGCTCAGTATTCAACTTGGAGAGCAAGAGGCTTAAATATATCTAAAGTTATTCTTGAAACAAATGGGCCTCAACAAGCTACAACTCAACACTTAATTAATCAAACTCGTAATGACTCCAGAGGGTCAATGCCTATAGAAACTGTAACTCCCAGAGGTTCTAAGGAACAAAGATATGATGCAATTATTCCTTTCATAGCAAATGGATCGATTAGGTTCAAAGGTGAAAGGCGTGGTGATAGTTTTAATATGAGTTCTGAGAATGGATTTAAAGAATTCCAACAAGAATATTCTTCATTTCCAAGAGGTGGAAGAGATGACATATTAGATGCTTTATGGATTGCAGTTCATGATTTAACCTCATCTGTTGATGCAGTAGCAATTTCTGACTCAAGTGAAGAGGAGTTACAACCTCGATCTATATCAGATAGAATTAAAGATATGGAAGATCAGGAAACTGCAAGAGATAGAGTTCTAAGTAATACAGGTCGAGCGAGTTTATTTCACAGGGGGTTAATGTAATATGAGTGCTATTGACAGAGTAAAAGAATCTTGGCAAGCATTAACAGGTTCTCCAAAATCTGAAGCAATTAGTTACATTGGTTCTCCAGAACCAGATGAACACCTATGGCAACCTATGGGGGCAGGAAGAAAAGAGAAAAATCTTCCTTCTATTACACAACAACATGCAAGTGACTATGCTCATTACTTTTATAAAAGTAATCCTATAGCTAAACGTATTATTGACTTAACTGCTGAATATGTAGTTGGTGATGGAATTAAATATGTAGCTGAAGATCAGAATGTTCAGGAAATACTTGATGCCCATTGGACTGATCCAACGAATAACTGGACTATTAATCAGTTTTCAAGAGTTCGTGATTTAGGTTTAACAGGAGAACTCTGTATACCAGTTTATGTAAATGAAAATAATGGTCATGTCACTTTAGGCAACATAGATACTTCGATGATTGAAACTGTTGTTGAGAATCCAGAAAATAACATGAAGCAACAATTGGTTATTCTCCGAAAGATGCCTAAAGAACCTTACAGGAGAGCATATCGAATTATAGATGTAAGTTCTGAACCATTTGGGTCAAAAGAACATGGACGATTAGTTGGCCTTAATACTTCTGTAGTAAAAGGTGCTGATTTTACTAAAGGTGACATTATTGAACCTACAGGAACAGGACGTAAGTATAAATGCATTGTTTCTGGTTCATGCTTCTTCTTTACTATTAATAATCCAATGACTGCTAACAGAGGATGGTCTGATTTACTTCCTGATATGGACTGGATTGATGCTCATGATCAATTCTTGTTTTCAAGTGTGGAGAAGGCTATTGAAAGTTCCAAATATGTACTTGATGTAACTTTAACTGGTAAAAATGAACAACAGATCAGGGAGTGGTTGCGTGGACAAAGAACTTTAAAGCCAGGAGAAAGATTTGCTCATAATGAGAACGTAACGCAAGAATTTAAAACTCCAGACCTTAAATTAGAAGATTCCGCAGCTTTAGCTTCTGTTTTAAAGAACCATGTTCTTGCAGGAGCAGGACTTCCTCCAATATGGTTTGCTGAATCACTTACCTCAAGAGCATCTGCTCCAGAAATGACTGAGCCAGCTTATAGGCATTTAAAGATGAGGCAGAAATATATCAGTTATGTGATGTCAAAGATTTTAAGGTTCACATTAGACCAAGCTATTGTTCATGGGCGTTTAAGGCAAGATCAAAGACGTTCTGATAGTAATTTAGCAAATATCGAAAGTGCTAGTTTCTATTTGCGTATGCCAGAAGTCTCGTATCGAGATCAACGTGCAAATGCTATTGCTATTAGAAGCATAAGCACTGCTTTGAAAGATGGAGTTACAAACAACTTCATTGAAGTAGATGAAGCATCTCGTATATTTAAACGCTATCTTGGATTAACTGGAATAGACTCAGGAAAAGACGAACCGCGTGAGAAACGTGGCATGTATGATGTTGATATGACTTTATCTGAATTGTTTCAAACGACCACAGAGTCTATGGACATGGATGGCTTTACATATTATCCTTTTAAAGATATGGTCAAGTAATTTGATTGACAGAAAGATAGATTCCATCTTAAAATCTCACAGGACACAAATATGCCTAAAGCGTTAGAAGAATGTGTTGAACAACTAATATCTGATCCTGATTTTAAACCAGAAGATGGTGAGGATCGTAAATCAGCAGCTTACGCTGTGTGTACAGCAAGGATGAAAAATTCAGATGTACAAGAAGAAAAAAAAGAAATGCTAGAGAATAGTCAATTAATACGAAAGAACTTAAAGTTTGAAGCTATCCCTATTGGAGATAGCGGAAACGAATGGAAGGTTCGTATTATCAATTCTGGTACTTCTCGTAACAATAGAAACTACCCAATAGATGTCTTGCATCGAGATGGTGCTATTTTTGAAGGTGTTCCTGTTCATGCAGGAAATGGCAGGGATCACTCTCCAGAAGAAAGGGGAGTTAAAAGTATTGTTGGTTTTATTAAAAACATAGAACGAGTCCCGCAAGGACTTGATGCTACGTTTCATGTTTCCGATCCAATTCTAAAAGATACATTAGCTGATCTACATAAAGAAGGCGTTCTAGAAAACGTAGTTGGCTTTAGTATCGTTGCAGAAGGAAGATGGCAACATGATCTAGCTTCTCGATCTGAAACTGCTATACAATTAGTAAGAGCAGATTCGGTTGATCTAGTTAGAGAGCCAGCAGCAGGAGGAAAATTCCTAGCTGTTGTAGAATCAGAAGAAGTTATAGAAACTGAGCCTCTGAAGGAGGAAAAGGCAATGGTAGATATATCGGAAGAAAAATTGCAGGAACTTCTAGCAGAAGCCTCCTCAAAGGCAGTACAGGAATATAAAGGTTCTGTAGTACCTGAGAAGGAAGCCGAGTTGGTTACAGCGGAGTCTGTTGAAGTAGAAGATAAGACTGCTGAAAAAGTGTCAGAGGCACTAACACAGTTGAGCGCCACTCTATTAACTTCAGCTTTAACTAATGCTTCTCTACCTGATATTGCAGAACAACGAATCCGAACCCAGTTTGAAGGGCAAGAATTTAATGCAGATGCAATACAATCTGCGATAGCAGGAGAGAAAGACTATCTTGCCTCACTTGCTAAAGTAGCTGTAGAGAATGTAACTAAGGAAACTGGAAAGGTAACTACAGACGAGGGAGACAAGAAACTCGCTCGACTGGATGCATCTTTCACACCTTCCAGAACCACTACGCTAGATAGTGGAGAAAAAGTAAAAGGATATCGAACTTTCACAGAAGCATATTGCGATTGGACAGGCAAGAATCCTTTGCATATCGGACGAGAAGAAGTTTGGGAAGCGTGGATGAATGGATCAAAAGGATATGCGTCTTGGAGAGAAGAAGCTGTAGAAAGACTGTACTCTGAAGCACTAACTACATCCAACTGGGGTGAAGTTTCTGCTGATAGAATGCATAAGGCTCTACTCCGAAACTATGCTGACCTTCCTCAGTATAATGACTGGAGAAAAGTTGCTAAAGTTATTAGCGTTAATGACTATCAAGCCTACAGAGATATTAAAGTTGGTGGATTCGCTGATCTGGCAGTTGTGGCAGAAAGAGGTACTTACCCCGAACTGACCATGCCTACAGATGAAGAGACTACCGTCACCATGCAGAAGCGTGGTGGTATCGCTACTCAAATTACCAGAGAGTTAATCCTCAATGATAATATTGGAGCGATTGCTGAGATACCAAGAGAATTAGCACGATCAGCAGCTAGAACTCTTTACAAAGCTGTTATGGACGAACTGGCTGAAGGTGACACAAATACTTATGGCCCAGATTCTGTTGCAATCTTTGCGGGTGGACATAGCAATACAGGTACGACTGCATTGTCACTATCTGGAATAGATGCTGCAAACTTGGCTATGAGAAGCCAGACAAAATATGGAAGCACTAGTGATGTTCTTGGAGCAGCAAATACTCCTCGATTCCTAGTTGTTCCTAATGAGCTACAAGGACTTGCTGAGAGGTTGGTCAATCCTTCCGCTCAAGTTATTACTCAATTAACTGCTGATACTGACGCTGACCAAGATGTCAGAAGGTTCGCAGGAGCAATGGAAGTAATAGTTTGTGACTACTGGACTGATGAAAACGAATACTTCTTAGTTGCTTCACCAGATGAAGTTGCAGGAGTTACCGTAGCGTTCTTGAATGGTAATGAAGAGCCAGAACTGTTTATACAGCAAGATGAAACCGTTGGTGAAACCTTCACGATGGATGTTCAGAACATTAAAGTCAGGCAAGAATTTGCTACGACTGTTGCTGACTATCGTGGAATGTACCGCCAAAACCCATCCTAATTAACGAGTGAGTAGATAAGGAGTCTGCGTTATGGCGAGCGTAACCGCTGAAAGTACAGGAAGAATAGGTCAAACAGGTTGGCATATTCATCAAACAACATATTCACAGGTTGTTTCTAGCGAGGCAACGGTGAGGAGGCCAATATTTGTTGCCCCCTTTAATTGTGAGCTTGGTGAAGTTTCTCTTATAAACTCTACTGCTGTATCAGGTGCGGACACTAATACTGTTCATTACAACTTGATCAATGGTGGGGCTGAAGGAGCAGGGACAACCGAATTGGCTACAAGAGATTTAGTAAGTGGGACTGACCTCGATGTTGGAAAAACTGTTTTGTTAGATGCTACATCTAGCGGAGAAGTTTTCTTGACGGCAGGAGATATAGTTGAACTAGAGACTGAAGAGAATGGAAGTGGACTTGGAGCAGACATAAACGAGATTCTCGTATATGTTGCTTTCCGTCCTGCTAACCTCGCAAGCTAGTAGCAACTAAATAGACCCCAGAGTGAAGGGGAGAGGGGGAATTACTCTCCCTCTTCCCTTTATTTATTTATCAGGAGTATCGTATGGTTACTAAAGATAAACCCAAAGCTAAAGCAAAGCTTAGAGCTAAAAAAGCTAAAGCATGTACTTGTGGAGTATGTGTTAAAGCATCAGCTAAATCAGGTAAAATGGCAGAGAAAGCTAAAGCTAAATGTAAAAACAGATAGGAGAGAGATATGGTTAATTCATTCGTTAAGAATGTAACAACAGCAGGGACAGCAGAACGCATCTCTTCTACAGACATATTTGTTTCTTCAGTTACGTTTAGAGCTAAGAAAGGAAATACTAATGATATGTATATTGGTGACTCAAGTGTTGCCGATACCTATCCCGACTTAGATGCTAACCAAACAGTAACTTTCGAAGCACCAATTGTTCATGGAAACCATACAGCGATAAACCTTAGAGATGTCTGGGTAGATGCAGATACGAATGGAGAAGGTGTTGATGTCTGGTATGTAAAGGTGAATTAATGGCAGTACAAGATGTTAGTAGAACTCTTTATTCTGCCCAAGTAATATCTGCATCTGATACAGCATCATCTTCTGTAGAGTGCGGAAGGTTTTCTGAAGCTACTATATATATAAAGGTTACTGCAACAGCAGGGACAAGTCCTACTATAGATTTTGATGTGCAAACTTCTCATGATAATAGTGAGTGGCATAAAGATTCAGATATAACCCAGATAAATGACCCAACGGTTCCTTACTATGCTCCGGCAGTTAAAATTGCTAATAGCATGGGAAAGTACATAAGACTTAATCCAACTGTTGGAGGTAGTAGTTCACCGTCTATGACAGTAACAGCAAAGATAGTTCTTAAAGGATAGGCATGGCAACTACCCTTGAAACAATTCGTGGAGAGATCAGAAATATAACTGGCACTTTTCCTTTTTTTACAGGCGATAACACGATTGGGGATAATGTTATCGATCAGGTGGTTGGGCAAGCTGTAACAATATACAGTAGGGATAATCCCCACATTATCGTAGAAGCAGAGGTCGGAGACAGTGGTAAGTATTATCCACTAACAAATTTAGCTTCTTGGGAAAATGATTTTTCAGCAATACTAAATATTGATTATGATTCAGGATCAAGGATTAGTAGTGATGAAATTCCTAAATTCCTATCAGAAGATAATGGCGACTGGAAGTATTATAGAGATGCGTCAACACGTTATTTCTATCTACCCCATCACTCTCCAGACTCAGGTACTACTTTGCTTATTACATATACGGCAAGGCATACTCTCGACTCAACAACTTCAACTATTCCTTCCCAACATGAAAAGGCTGTAGTTTTCCTGAGTATCTCCGAACTCTGTTCTGCTTTACAATTTCAAGCTGAGAAATCTATTGATCCACCCGCAGGGGCTCAATACGTTAGCATGAGAGCCAAGAGTAGTGGATTTAGAACAGTAGGCTTACATTTTCAACAAAAGTACATCGATGAACTTGGTGGTACAGATATAGTTGGTGCAAGTGCAATGCGAGAGTTTGATCAAACTTTTGTTACAGGTGATAACTACTTCTTTCATTCATACGCAGGAATGTAATGACTACAGGTAATGCAAGTGCAACTTCAAATTCAACTTACACAAGACCAGTTCTTGAAGACGGCCTTGCAAAACTGCTTAGTTCTATAGACTGCCAAAATGTATTTACCCAAGACATTCCTCCTGTAACTGGGGATGAACAATTTGCTAATTTACTACAAGTTCATAGCAATAGTTTTCAACCAGTTTATGAAGGATGGTTTGCTAATAGAGCAACAGTAACCTCTGATGCCTCTGCTTCTAATAATCAATATCACTACAATCAGGTTCATGGTATGATTATTAACGGTCTAGCATTCCACAATACCTTTGAAGATTCTTATAGATATATACAAGATAAGACCGAATTGTTAATGTGGACTTTAGAAAAAAACAAAGACATATTAGGTGATTCTACAATTCAATTTATTGATGGTGTTACCATAACATTTGCATTTGAAGAGTATGGTGAAATGTTTATGTACAGAAGTACCACCAATTTTGATGTTCACAGATTAATTCTTGAAACATCTGGACGTTCATTTACAGGATAATGGAGGGCTAAAATGGCAATAGTTAGTGCAAGAGAACAACTAGGAATAGGAAGGCAAACAGCTATAGGTTCACTTGTAGCGGCAAATGATATGCAATCCTTACTTGCTGATGCGGGATCATTTAGTGCTTCTGAAACAGTTGAGCAAATTCTTGATCAGGGAAGACGCGGTGCAGAAGCAATGGACTATGCGGCTTATACTGGAATTAAGAGTACAGAAATTGGTTTTGATTTTCCAATGATGTACGGATCAGGTACATCTGCTGCAGGAAATACAGGGAGTCTTCTTGGTATCCTTTTACGAAATCTTTTAGGTGGAAGTCCAGGAACTGGTGATACTGATACTTTACGAACAGGCAGAATCGGTTCCACTAGTGTCCATAATAATTACTTTAGACTTGGAACTACTAAACAGTATCTAACAATTGGTAGACGGTTAATGCTTCATGGTGCGTCAGATACGACTAAAGATACTAGATTCGGAGCTGCTAGATGTAATGAGATTACTATCTCTGCAAATGCAGGAGAGGGATTTGTCACTTGTTCTGCTTCCTTAACTGCAAAATCAGAAACTGAAACTAATATGACTAGCTTAACAAATGGAAACTTTAAAGCTGCTACCATTAGCGACAATATTGCAATGGGATGGGAGAATTTACAGGTTGCCACTTACCCACAAAAGATAGTAGATACTACAGTAACTAATATAATCTCTTGGGAAGTTACCTTAACAAGAGAAGCATCTCCTATTTATACAGCTTCTAATAGTCAAGATTACTCTGATATATATCTTGGCCCTTTAGAAGTTACATTTAATGTTGTTTGTGACATTCCAAGTAATGTACAGCTTGCAGCTTGGAGGGCAGGAACTACTGGAGTAACTCAGTTCGCAGTTTCTTCGGGTCATGCAACTGCAACAAATGCGGCATCCAGAGCATTAGTTATTGGCATGGCAAATAGTACAATTACTGAAAGCCCATTAGAAATTGATACCAGTGGCAGTTACGCAACTGTATCTCTAACAGGGCGTGGGCTTGCCAACAAAGCTGGTGTAAATCTAGAACCTTCGGGAGTTGCGTTTACTACAGCTACTAATTTAAATAATGTAACTCCTGTCGAAATACTCATTAAAGAAGTTGGCGAAGCTTCTAACGCTCCTACTTACTAAAGGTTCCTCTCTCTCTGCAAGGTAATGGCGACGGCTGTTATCTTGCTTTAAGCAAAGGTTACAGTAGAGATGTAAGATGATAACCCAAGAAGAAGTATTAGTCAGGCTAGAAGAAGAAGGGTATACAACTTCTAAAAGAAATCTAGGCTATTGGAGAGGAGTAGGATTATTACCACCCTTGCAGAGAGAGGGTCAACAGTATTACTGGAAGGAGGAGATATTAGATAAAGTTAAATTTCTATGTAAGAAGCAAGAAAGTCTTACAATTATTGAGTTAGAGGGAGACAGGTTCACAGTAGAGAGAGTAGAAATTAAACGTATTAATGGAGAGCCTACAGTTATTATGTATTTAAATGATGGACAATTCATTTTACGCAAAGTAAGAGAGAGTGTACTAGATGCCATTACCACGATCTAAAAGAAGAATAACAATGGAGGCCGTAGGTTCTCCAGAGTATTGGGTAGAGTTTAGAGTCATTACTGGAATGAAGTTTGATGACGTTAAGCGTTTGTTTGGGGATGCAAAAGAAGATGCCCCACCTGATGAGTATATATATGATTTGTTTAAAAACCTTGTTCTTGATTGGAACCTTCCAGAAGAAGAGGGTGGTGAAGTTATGCCTCTACCTAGAGAGCAATCAAGTAGTGTAGGTAAGTTACCCAATAGTTATGTTAGTTATTTAGTACAAGAGATGTCAGAAGATACAGGTGTTCCAGATACTGAAAATTTAGACGAGATCTCATAACATTATTTACTTCTTCTGGTAAGTCAGGATCAATACCAGAAGAAGTATGGGATATAGCATTAGCAGATCAGTTAGGAACAACTCCTTGGGATGTCAGGGAAAATGCTACACTTTGGGATGTTATGAGATTAAGATTATGGACAATAGGTAAGAATGCAGGAGTTAAGGTTCAGCAACAACGACAAAGGGCTCAACAGCAACGTAATAGATCAGCTAACAGAAGATTACCAAGAAGAAGATAATGCCATTAGCTATTAAATATAGAGGAAGAGCAAATCTTAAACCAGTTGGAAATTGGTTTAAGAATTTCAATGCAAAGTTTGATGAATTTCAAGCTAAACTTTCCGATTGTATTATTAGAGAATGCCAAGCTCATTTAGATAAACGATACAACACCTCAAGAACTGGAAAGCGATCTCCTACTTACTTCACTGGAAAGATGGGAAATTCTTTTAAGAATAAAGCTAACTGGAAAGTCAGGATTTCTAAGAGTGGTGATATAAGTATTCAGTATACCCACAAAGATGAAAGTTCTTCTGTAGATAAGTTACATATTATTGATCATGGAACAAGACCAATATCTGGAGATAATCAAGATCAAAACTATGGTAGTCCAGTATCAGCTTTTGATGGAGTAGAAAGAGTAACAAGGCCAGAGGGAGATAGGCGTACTTGGCTCCAGTCTTTTCAATTTGAAGAAGGTCTGGGAAGGCGAGAATTTGTAGATGCAGGAACAAGGCGATATGAAAGAGAACCTTTAACTGGTTCATATGGAAGATGGAACAAAAAAGATCAGCGTGGACAAACGCCTAAAGCATTTAATAAAAAACGTGGGTCTAACTTTTCTGAATCTACAGATATGGATAACTCCTTAATGGATCGTCCTATGGGAGAATTTAGAAGAAACATTAAAGAATGGGCAGATCAAAAATTTGGTTGGGACGAAGGAGAGTCTGGTTATTGGCCTAGAATGTTAGGTCTTTGGAATACTATTGCCACCCAAGGTGTAGATAATCAACCTAAACCCAAAATCATGTCCGGTGATGCTACAGGTTTGTTTTTAGATACGTCTCCACCTTATAAGACACCATCTCCTATTTTGAAACAGATTATAAGAAAGTGTATTCAAGATACTTTAAAGAAAGATACTGGTAAGTCTGGCTTGGTTGGAAAAGATCGTATTCCTTGGAAAGGGGCTAAAGGTAGGAGGATTACTGCTAAAGGAAGATTGCTAATCCAAAATGCTGAAGTAATTACAATGCCAAGTAGACGTATGGTTATAGCAGTTACTAGAAATAATAAAGGTCAAATTGTGAAATGGCTTGGATACAGCTATTACTAAGGAGTTCTAGATGACACAAGGTGGAGGTTTCTTTTTAGAACTGGATGGAACTCAGTTTAAAAAAGAACTTAAACAATTACAAAAACTTTACTTCCAAACTCTTAAAGAGATGGAGGCTCAAGGTTTTACAGGTCGTAAAGCACAACAGGCAGCTAGGGACGCTATTGTCCAAAAAGCAAGAAGGCCAGAAGGTGTTGGGTTAGGAACTGCTAAAGGAACTGGTGGTGTTGGAGGGTATGGTAAAAGATCATCTGGATTATGGGTTAAGGGAGCTGGAAGTGAACTAGACCCAAGGGGAATGCCTTCTACTTTAACTGGCCCGAAGGGTGGGTTTATTGGGGCTGAAGCAACTTCCCAAATAACTAGAGAGAATATTGGCAAGATACTTACCCAAAGAGTTATGGATAGGGATACTGATCCTGAAGAAAAAATAAGGGAGCAGTCTGCAAAAAGACAAAGGGCAAGAGAACAGGCTAGAGGTCTTTATAATATAAAAAATACGAGGCTCAGAAACAAAGAAGTTCTGAGTGCCCACCAAGCTCATTGGCGTGACCGTATTAAACTGGCTACAAGGGCAGACCTTTCATTAGCAAAATCAAGAAAAGCTGCACAAGACCTTTCTACTAAACAAGAGCAACAAACTCAACAAACTCAACAAAAAGCACGAGATGCATTTTATAAATCTAACTCTAAAGCTAATCAACAAGTTGCTCGACAAGAGCAAGTCACAACCCAAGCTCGTGAACGTGCTGTAACTAAAATTAGAAATCAGGTTCAAGCATCGCAAGATATGATTCGATCTGAGCGAGAACTTGGTCGTGCATCTGGAGTAAGTGCATCTGGAATACAGCGTCATATTTTAGCTTTAGAAAAATTAAGAGGTGCTACTGCTTTAGCTACTGGTGATAAAGCTAGATATGTTCAATCTATTAATGCTGAAATAGGTGCATTACAAAAACTTCAAGCACAGCAGTTAAATTCTACATCTCAAATGGTATTCATGGCAGGGGCATCGGCAGGAGTTCAAAAAAGTATTAGAAATATTGGAGCTGCTGCTCAAGGTGGTATGTTAGCAATGAGCATGATGAATGGAGATGTTATGGGATTGGCATTCTCATTAATCTTCTTACAGTTTGCAGCCAACCTTCCAGTTGCTCTTGGATTTGGAGCAATAGCATTAGGTGGAGCGTTAGCCTTTAAAGCAATTAAAAAGATATTAGATGAAAGAAAAGAAATAGAAAAAATCGGTAATAGCTTTTTCTTAATTACAGGTAGTGTGCAAGCGGGTTCTCTGGCTTTTCAAAGAGCTGAAGCTATTACTAAAGATTTAGGTTTAGCAACTAAAGAGCAAAAGGAATTAAATAAAGCTCTTGCGACTTCTATGTCAGAAATGCGTAGAAGGGGAATTGAGCCTACAGCAGATGCATTAAAGGTGGTTATAGCAGAATGGGCATTATTAATTGCTAATACTGAAAGGGGTGATGAAGATTTTACAAAAGCCTTAGAGGGAAGTGTGTCAGCAGCAGTCAAGTTTTCTGAAACAGGTATTGCTAATATTCGTGAAATCCCAATGAGTCTAGAAGAAGCAGCGAAAAGAGGAGAATACGCTTTAGCTTTTCTGGCTAAAGATTCTAACTTGTCAGCAGTTAGCCTTGGTAAATTAAAAGAAGCAGCAGCCGAACTTGGAATAGAAATTCCAAAAGAGCTAAATAAAATTGCAGATAACACAACATTAGAAGGGATAGAAGCTCTAAGGATAGGAGGCGCTCGCCATGATCTTTGGGAGATGAGTCAAGCAGATAATATCGAAAGCGAATTAAAAGGATTAATAGAACAACTCCAAGAAACAGATGGAGAGGCTGTTGTCATGGAAGGGAGTATAGGTCAGGCGTTTATTGATATTGGAATGGCTGCTGCTGAGCAACTAGGAGCTGGTGGAGTTGTTGCTAAACATGGAGATGAATTTGGTGTAACGACGGGTAAAATGGTAATAGCTGCTGATCTAGCTACAGCAGCAGCTCTAAATGCTATGGAACAATACGCATTGATGGCTCAAGCATATTCAAGTGGTGCATACGACTCTTATATGAACCTAGAAGATAGTGACGCTATAGTTAAAAAGAGCAACTTTGGTTCATATAATCCATTTGAAGATGAGGACAGTAATTTACAGAATGCGGTAGCACCCGCTTTTGATGAACAGGATTTGTTAGGTATTACTACTAGAGGAACAATTATAAATGTTACCGTATCAAATAATACTGTAAATAATGATGAGGAATTGGCTAAAGAAATAGAAGGTGCTTTAACCAGAGGTACAAATTGGGCTCCAGTTCCATCAGTAGGCATATAGGATAAATAATGGCATTAACTGTTACATTAATGGGATTAGACATTACTAATAAGGTGGACTTTCGCGGGTTAACAATTACTGATACTCAGGAAGTTACTGGAGACACCTTAACAATTACTATGTATGGTTTTGATCAAGATATTTTTCCAAGAGTTGGAAATGAAATAATAGTTCAAGATGATTCTACGAAAGAGTTTGCAGGAATTTTAACTGATGTTGAAAGGCAAATCGGAGAAGGTAATCGTGTAGTTGTTTATGAATGTACTGCTATTGATTACACATATATGTTAGATCGAAGGTACATTAATAAGGTTTATCCTACTAAAGCTGTAACGAATGGCTCATCCGATAGTATGTTAGAAGATATATTATATGATTTAAAAACTGCTGCTGAAGGAGATGACGTAACAGGAGTTGGAGATAGTTTTTATAATGATTTCTATAATAATTTATCAGCAAGTTATGTTCTTGTAAGTGGCCCAACTGTCAGGCAACAGGTATTTCAAAGAATACTTCCATCTCAGGCAATAAGTACATTAGCAGAATCTACTGGCAATCTCTGGTGGATAGATTTTGATAAACGTATTAACTTCAGACCTGTAGTATCTGTTTTTGCAAATCACTTACCACTTATTGATGGATTTCCAACTCTTCATGTAGAAGGAAATATGGAAGATTTTCATTCGTTACGAATAGAAGATTCAATACAAGGGTTAGGAACTAAAGCAATTATCAAGGACGCAATTGTTAAAAGTACAGTCACAATAACAGATGAGTTAAATATAGCCACAACAGAAATGGGAGATCGAGCAAAGGGCGTTAAGCTAATGCTAAGTAAACGTCCTTTTTCAGAGCTAGATATTGTTTCTGTAATTAGAAATAGAGGTGGAGCCCTTACAACTTTTACTCAGGCACTAGATGATATAGCAAGAGACTCAGGTGATACTTCTACCCCTTCTCCAGCAACTACTGCTTTTATATATGTAGGAAGACAGGGGCAGAATGGTTCTTATGTTAGATTTACAACTGATGAAATACAACAATATGATCATCTTACTGTTACATACAATCATTCGACTAATGATGATCATGAAAACATAGATACTACTGCTGTAGCAAAAGCGAAGTTAGCAACTGGAGGAGATGGCTACCATGAGTTTGTTTTCTCTCAAGGTTCAGAGATAGCTGTTACAAGTTTAAGTGAAATGGATGAAATTGCTCAAATAATGTTAGATCGTAAAAGTACCATTATGCGTAGAGGTTCGTTTACTTCTTTTACAAAGGGTTGGCAAGCAGGACAAATATTTAGAGTTAAATGGGATCACGAATATATTAATGAAGATGTTTGGGTTATTAATGTAAATAAACAAATTGTAACTCCTGCTGACGATCCCAATATAAACGATAATATTATTCAATCAACTATTCAGTTTGCTAATATGCCAAGGGGGTTAAGACTGTAATGGCAATATCAAATGTAAATGCCCTGTCAAAAATGCTTGGTAATATATATACAGAGGTATTGCAGAAAAAACCTGCTAATCCAAATGCTCCTATTAATAGAACTCAACATTTGCGAGAGGATTTTTCAATAGAGCATGTTCACCATGAACAGCTAGTTACCCAATCATCTGTTACATGTATATGGGGAGATGGCACTACTGTTGGATTTAGTGATCAAATACAATCAGCTTCTCAAGCAACTCGTTGGGGATTTACAGGATTTTATTCATGAAAACACGAGATAATTTTATAGACCCATTTGTTGCTAAAGGTTATGTTCACTGGGAGATTGAAAATGAAGATGGCAAAGTCCTTAGACGAGGAGTAGGCACTGGTTCACAATGGTGGGTAAAGTTTGTACCACAGTTTTTACAAAGGTTTATTCCACTAGGGAAACGTAATGCTATTGTAAATCTTGCACGCTCAGAGATAGCTTCTTTATTGCAAGGGGGGTCTATTACTGTTCCTTCATTTATAGCGGTAGGATCAGGGACTAATAGCGTTGCATCTGCTGATACTGCATTACAAACAGCTATTCCTTATACTGGTGGCTCTGCTACTGCAAAAGCAGTTAGTTCAAGGACGTTAATGAATCAATATACATGTAGATATATTGCTTCATTTGGAACCACAGAAATAACAACAAGTAGTTCAGACGTTGTAGTTAGAGAAGCAGGATTATTTACTACTGCTAGTGTTACAAGCAATATGTGGGCTAGAGTTAGTATGAATGTAACTAAAGCACCTACAGAGCGTTTGAATGTATACTGGTATATAACATTTGAAAGGAGGTCAGGAGTGGCAATTAAAACTGGCGAAAGCGTAGCAACATCTGGAAATATTACAGCCGTTACAGATTCCACTTTGACCTTTGCTACAGCAGCAACTATTGTTGCTATACATAACGATACTGGACAAAAGGCTTATATAAAGTTTAACGGTGGATTTGATGGAGAAGATGCAAGCACAGCTCCTAATAACTATGACATAGTTTTAGAAGACGGTCAGAGTTATTTCCAGTCTGACGAGGAAATAGAAATAGCTAATATTCATGTATATGTAAACGCTTCAATAACTATGCCACATAATACGTTTGTTGTTAGGGGATGGTAATTAAATGGCTATAACAATAACACCTAGAGTCACAGCAGCTACTGCGATATCTACAGGATCAATGGAAATAACTGGATCGTCAGGATTAACTATTGATCCAAGTGGTGGTAGTGATGATTCAAAGATACTTTTCCAATTACAAAACGCAGATCATTTTACTCTTGGAGTAGATCAAAGCGTAACTAATGATCCCTTAACTCTTGTTAGGGGAACTGACTTAGCAGCTAATAAAGTCTGGAGTGTTGCAGATAACGCTGATACTTTTCTTATACATAGCACCTCAACATTCTCAGGAGATATTACAGTAACTCAGTCAGGGGCTTCTCAGATTGAGGTTGTTTCTACAGGTAATGACGCATATTTAATCCTCAATTCTGATACTGATGAAGGTCAGGACAGCGAGGTTATTTTTGAGTCTGGTGGAACGGCCAGAGGAAGAATCGAATACAACCATCACGCAACCGCAAACTCACAATTGATGAGTTTCTTCACCGCAGATAATGCGGTTGAAACTCTAAAACTACAGGGAAATCTCGCAACATTTGCAACGGCTGTTGATCTTGGCTCTAACACACTAACTTCAACAGGAAGTATGCAAATACGCACCATTGATTATAGCGATGGCGATAACGCCATGACTATAAACGATACTGGTACAGTTACGTTTCCTCAAACTGTATCTATTGGGGACGGTGGTGGTTCTCCTGCTACTAATATTGGACTTTTGGTAGACCATAATTCGACAAGTGCTTACCCAAGACTACTAAATGTAGGTAATGGGGCATCTGCTATTGTGGTGAACAGTGGGGGAAATGTTGAGTTATTACAGGTATACCCAGCAAGCACAGTTGTGAACGCCAGCGTCACTGCTGCTCATGTATATACAGCATCCTTCTATGAACCAAGAATAGATGTAAGTGCAACATCGGCAGTGGTTACTACAGCAGCAACAGTCTATATAGAGGGGGCAGCTACTGAAGCAACTAGTAACTATGCCTTGTGGGTAGATTCTGGAGTAAGTAGATTTGACGATAGTATCCATGCTACAACCATCGACTTCACCGATGGTGATTTAGCCATGACGATAGCGGATGGTGGCGATGTTTCATTTGCCGAAGATATACACTTTGCTGATGGTAAGTATTTCTATATGGGCAATGATGATGACCTACGAATGAACCATTCTGGTGCTAATGCTGCAATGAAAAACTTTACTGGAGCTATGTACTTTCAGTATGACGATTCTGGGACTAGCAGAAGGGCTATATCCTACGACCAATCAGGAAACGTATGGTTATACCACACAGGTGATAGTGTTGTTTTAAAAACAATATCTGGTGGGGTAGAGATTGTTGGTAGTTTAGAAGTAGCAACCATTGACTATACTGATGGTGATTTGGCTATGACTATCGCTGATGGCGGTGGGGTTACTTTTGCTGGTACAGCCTCTGCTCTAACTCACCCTGCTGCCGTTGTAGATATAAAGCCCTCATTTACTGGAGCTTCTGGTTCATCTACAGGTATCCAGCTACATCCAACCTTTACTGCTAAAAACTCAGATGTACATTTCGGTACTCACATTAAATATACCTATAACGAAAGTGGTGAAACTCAGCCTTCTGCAAGAGCGGTCTGGCTTGAGGATAGTGCTGTTACTGGCACAGTAACCAGTATGGTTGGGCTATGGATTGATAGCTTTAATTCAGGAGACAGCGGTAGCGGTACTTCTTTATACATTGAAGGTGGGGGTACGTATGCTCTTCATGTAGATTCTGGTGTCACAAGAATAGATGGGGCAATGACTACTTATGGTGACATAAATGTAAGAGGCACAACTCCATCTATAATTCTTGGCGATGGTGACGATGAAGATACCTTTATAGTTTTTGATGCTGACCATGATTTTTACATGGGTTCTGGCAATACGGAAAATGCTTTTAATTTTGGCTCTGGCATAACGATGGGCAGTGAAATGATATGGCAAGCAGGAGTTAATACTTTTTATTTCGTAGCCTCTAGTGGTGTTTATGTTAAAAATGATGTGAACTTTTACTGGGGAACTGGTGCTGACTATAAGATGGAATACGAGTCTGCAAATGCCCGATGGGTAATGTGGACTAACGATACAAACGGCGCTGGTGGGAATGAAGATATAATCCGAATTGAAGATGGGCAAAAGTCTATAGACGCTAATACCACGTGGGATGAGAATATATTTGATATTTACGATGACGCAATGTTACTCGCATCATCCATATCTCCTACTGCTGATGCCTATGACTTTGGTAAGGGCGTATTTAAAAGAGGTAAAGAGGCTCTTATAGAAGCAGGAGTTCTCAAACGATATAAAGATGATGGATGGGTTGGATATAACGACCAGAGAATGGCAGCCTTACTTGCTGGTGGTATTTACCAGACACGATGGATGGTAGATGAAATGAAAGAAAAGATTTCTGAACTGGAAAATAAAGTAAAAGCACTGGGAGGCTAACAATGGCGAATGGCGATATTTTAATCGAGGTCACTGTCGAGGGCGGTACGAAAAAATCCGCAACCATCCCTTCAGCCACAAGGATTAACGCCCTTGCCTGGATGAACAGAGCAGAAGCCCAAATCGCTGGTGTTGATAGCGATGGAATTCCAACTGCACCAGTTGATTTAACTGATACTACTTATTCTGTGCATATTGCAAATCAGGCAGCGAATACTGTTATCCATGCAGCAGAAAAGCAATTAACTCAGGCAGCTAAACCATCAACACCATCATTTACGGCAGCTACATAAGGTAGGTAATATATGAATTGGATGGGAAAAGTACGTCCTCAAGTTTTATTGGCTATAACAGCATTATCTCTTGTAAGTATTATTGGTCTTTTAAAAGACACAGATGGATCTATGATTGCTGTAGCTACTGGCTGTACAGGCGGGATTATTGCATTAGGAATGAAACTACTTGAAGGTGAATGATGCAAGATCACATTATGAGTCGGCTAGATAAAATAGAAACAGCATTACGAGTTATAAAAGACAATCATCTTCACCATATGGAAAATAGATTAACAAAAGTAGAAGAAGGGTTATCGTGGATTAAAGGATTACTCTTCAGCATTATTGGAATTATTATAGCTTCATCAATTGGTATAATAATTGGAGCGAGGTGGTAAATGGGAATAAGCCCACGAATTCTTAGAGAACTTTGGAGACTTATTAGGATATGTCGTGGGACTAGAAGTCAATCGATTCTTTCTAGAGAGGAACAGAATCATATAACAAAACAAGCATGGGTATTAATCCATGCAATAAGAGGAGAGAGAAGTGACCCAAGAAAACGTAACAAACCAACAAGGGCTTTCCCTGTCAGGGGACGAAATAAACGTAATTCTTAGTGCTTTGTGGCAAAAGAATCCATTAGCCTTTGAGCAGTTTCAAGGATTCGTAAAAGATATAGAGATTGCAAAACTTAAACAGCAAGTATCTGGAGTAAGCAATGGACATGACGAAAACTCTGCCCAAGAAATTATCAGTAGCGGAACAGATAGCTAACGGTAGTAGGATAGAGGCTTTCTTTAGTCCAGAGAAAGGTCTTGATGTAGATGTAGATGGTGAGACTATATTAACTGCTAGAGAGTTTCATATGGTACTCACAACCCACTCAGGTGGAAGTGTAAAGATTAGATGCCATGAACAACATGGAGATGTTGATGACTGGCATGACATTCTTGTTCCAAATCTATCAATATATGTAGCGTGTTCATCTAGGAATTAGTTATGGCAACAAGCGGAACTGTAGCAGCAGGAGATACTGTACTTGCTGCTCAATATAATAATTTACGATCAGACGGATTTATAACAAGTGCTAGTGTTACAAAGAATGCAGCTTTAACTGCTAATGATAATACTGAAACTCATATCGAGTTTAATGTAGAGAATCACGATAATGGTACTCATTGGACAGCAGGAGGTTCTGGCACTCCACCTACTGGAGCCAAGTTAAGCTACCAAGGAGTAGGATTGTACAGAGTTCGGATACAATCATTTGATCCTGTAATAAAACGATCCACAGATACTTTCGTGTTAAAAGCTAAACGAGATAATGCTACTGTTGAAACTCGCACTATGAAGTTTGGTTCTGACGATTTTAAAAGGAAGATTTGGGTTCCATCGCAAGAATGGAATAGTATGGATACGAGCGCAGGAAATAATGATCGAGGGCCTGATGGTAATGAGTATTGGGTCGGGCCTTGTACTTATACTACTGGTAGTGGCGCTACACCCACAAATGCAGGGATGGACTACTGGGACTTAATTGACACAACAGATGCAAATACATTTGCAGGCGTTTTTCATATTGCTAAAATGCCAGATATGCCCGCAACTGTTCCAGATGGCGATTTAAAATGGACTGTATATTTTAGTAATACTGATATCTCATGCTTGCTTAGAGTGGCAAAAACAAAAACTAGTGGTACGTTAGCTGGAATTGGGGGCAATACTGAGGGTACTGATAACTGGCAAGACTCTGGGACACTAACTGCAACTCACTCAGGAGGACAAGCTACCGCAATAAATCCTGCCAGTCAAAACTTTTCTGGTGCTTTAACTGACATGGATTCTGCTGTTTGTTTTATGGTATGCCGTAGTCCTAGTAGTTCTGGTGCTAATCCGTATTTTCATGGAGCAGAGTTTGAATATACTCCTACACCTAGAAAGTCAGTTACTCCAGAGATAGATTTCTACTACTATGAATCAGATACGGCAGCTCATTACTGGAACTTTACTGTAACTGTTGATGACCTAGAGAGTGCTACAACTAATACAGGAACATACGATGCATCGCTAACAAGATTAGGGGGATGGTAATTGGCTTTTGTATACTATCCAAATAAAACAAAACCATATACTTACCTAGAGAGTGATATGAGTACATCTGCTCTTACGAGAGTATTAGAAGGAACTCCAACAGAAGTAGCCCTAGACCCTAGCTTTAATGGCTGTAGCATTTTGCTATATAGTGCAGGGGCTTCTTCTGAAGGGAAATCATTAAATGGTTTAGCAAGTCAGGTTACAGAAAATAGTTACTCAGGAACTGTTGTCTTCTGTAATAAAGATAGTGGTGAATATATTGCCTAAAATTTATTACCTATTTTTTGGATTAAAGTAATAATTACGCCCTGCTTCCGTACTCAATGTAATATTTTTTCTTTGTTGTAATGTCCATCCATCCCTAGAATTATAATGAACTTTTTCATGCTTACACCACTTACAAACACCTTTAGATAAACCTCCATTTGGAGATTCTAGAATATAGTAATGTTTATCACACTTCTTTTCGTTCATAAAAATTCTACTCCTCTTCTACAATCTTCACATAAGAATAAGGTTTACCATGTGAGAATGCTTCCTCTATTTGCATGGGTGACAACATTTCGGACAATGCCTGTTTGTCCCATCGTCCACTTCCTTTGGAATTTACAATAGTTACTTTTATGTTATCAGATGACACTTCACTTAATTCTGACTCATCCATCCATTGTTTAATTTGAACATCCAACTTCTTACGTTCTTCTTCTAATTCTTTTTTCCACTTGTTAATTTTGTTACGTTCTTCTATAGCTATCTGTATCTCTGTAGCATTTGGAACCTCATTGTTGATCATTTCGTTGATATCCATTTTTACTCCTTATTTAGATTCGGTCTAGTTACTTTGTAATCATGTAGCATGAGGTACGCAACCATGTGTTCTACTGAATTAATCCTATCTGTTCTGCATGGTAGTCCTGTACCGTTAGCATCACACTCAAGTGCAAATCTGATTTTTTCTCCAAGGTCAACTAACTGTTTTTGTTCGATATCAGTTAGTGTTGGTTCCATTGTTTTACTCCTTCCATCCAAATTCATAATTCTCTTGTATGCTTAAAAATATTCTATGATTCTGATCGCATGTGTAACTGGTATATTGTTTAACTTTAATTTTCTTAGGTATTCTAGACGCGTATTTTAAATTCATCTTTTTTTCACAATATGGACAAACTGGATGAACAGATACAGTATTAGTACCCCAGTCTTTTTCCAGTCTTGTAATCTCAACCTTCATAAGAGTATTTAAAAAGAAATCTGCTTCACCATCGTATTTAACAAAATGTATATTTCCTTTAAAAGCATCCTTTTGTTTTCTCTTTATAATTTTCTCAGGCTTGTTGTAATCCACATATCCACACTCCATACACGTTAAAAACTCATGCATATATGAGATGTTACTTAAACACTTCTGACATTGTGGCATTAATCCCACTCACTTGAATTAAATAATATTATGTTTCCAACTATATTATCCTGAGACATAACACTAGCTGTAATGTTTATTGGTAAATTATGTATCAACCCTTCTTCATTACAAAGCATAATGTCATTTTTTGTACTACCCATTATTCCTAAATTAAATAGCCTGGAATAATTTGTAACGATTTGTATTTGCCCTCCTACAAATTCTTGTAATTCTTTGAGACTAAATTTATCTCCATTTTTTGGAGATACTTCTTTCTCTTTTCCATCTGCATAAATTAATATTGCCATTGTTCTCTCTCTTTTATAACAGGTTGTATCTGCTGTAACTTCATCTGATAAGTTCACAGAATTATCGGTCTTTAAAGGATCAGGGTTTCATACTGCTAGATGATCTCAACAATTGCTAAGACGATGAGTCCCTGTTTCGTGTTTTAATGAAAACCTTATCTAAGATGAACGTAATGCAAAACGCTCAAATCGCCACTATGGTAGCTACAGTATCACGATCAGATTATCAACCTCACAACCTGTTTATTTATCCTTCTATTATTTTTTTAAGTTTATCTATAGTTTTTTTACCAAAGCCGTCTAGCTTCAGTAATTCTTTTGGATCAGCTTGTATTAACGAAATAAGATTTGGATACTCCTTACGCAATACCTCTGCTCTCTTTAATCCAATTCCCATTCGTTCATATACTTGAAGCATAGGATCGTCTATTGTGTCCCAACCCATAAATCTTTGATTGGGTTTTACAAATATCTTTTCACTATGAGCATCCTTTCTCCAGAATTGCATTAAGGAAATTATTAAATAAACAAGATGTTCTGTATCTCTTGCATGTCTAATATGACCACCACTTAATTCAAATCTTGAAAGTATGGCGTTTAAATAATTATAGTGAAAGGATGAATCCTGCCACTTTCCTTTTCTGGTTTGGATTTTATTTGTACTAAAGTTAATAAGGTCTGGTTCACCTGTAAGAATTAAATATGGAACGTCATACTCATTAACCATTCTTGGCAATTGAGTTATAAGACGTTGATCTCCAAGACTTGATACCAAATCTGATGGAGACTTCTTTAACTCTATCCCTACATTTATCTGCTCTCCATTAACCGAACCAACAAAATATAAATCTCCTGTGTCTAATGCATTTTGAATAACAATTGTCTTAGATTCCAATAGCCTTAATAGCTCTGAGTCCATCATGGCTTGGTTGGTATCTATCATTAGCATTACGTTTCCTCCTTTATTGCCTCTACTATATGTATCCGGATTTTTTAATCGGATTGGCACATTTCTATTTAGTATTTATGTTTTTTCTATCCAACTTCTGGTTGCTCCAAAACCAAAATGCCTTCCAATATAAGATGATG
>Ga0080013_1002022_pt1 | contig 25071 bp, 8 predicted proteins | sample ETNvirenome_6_85_FD_69236 | JGI IMG/M metagenome (GOLD analysis project Ga0080013, IMG submission 69236) | Marine viral communities from the Pacific Ocean - ETNP_6_85 (SPADES assembly) (version 2) | ecosystem: Environmental > Aquatic > Marine > Oceanic | place: Pacific Ocean | collected 2013-06-19
TTCACCTCCAGTAGGAATTGATATCGGATCTGAGTGTGCACCAAATGCACTTTCCTTTCTATCCCAAAGTAATGCTTCTGAAGTTCCTTTTATACCATTGTCTCTTAACCATTGGTGTATTTTTATATTTTCTTCGGCTTGTTGTAAGGCAGTTATAGGTGGAGCTTCATCTGCTGGAGGAGCTCCTCCATATTCTTTAACTCTAGAAAGTACCCCTTGATGGCTACCTTCATCATAATCCCAACAAGTAAACTCTGTTGGAGGAGTATTACTATAAATTTCACTTTTTTTAATCTTAGGACCCTCATCCCATTCACCATTAACTAATCGTCTACATCCTACCTCAGTATTTATTAATTCTTTTAATTTTATACTCTGTCCTGTACTAAAATAATTAAAATGTCTTTTAAGAAAATCTCTTTTGATTTCATTTTCAGTTTCTGAACCCGATTCACCTAACAGATAGTGATCACCTAAATTATTACTCCCATAAGTACCATAACCAAAATCTATATCAGTTTGTTTTAACTTAACATACTTATTATCATAATCAGAAAGTGATGTATTAACTTTGACAAATCTTGTTCTATTTGCAAAGATATTTGAATCAAAAAAATCTAATACAACTTCACCATCCTCAATCTTCAAGTAATCAGATTCACACGAACCATCATCATAATTTGCTAAAGAATCATAATTTCGTGCTGTTACATTAGTACATCCTTGTTTTTTGTTTCTCCAGGATGGATTTGGTGTTATATCATATACACCTGTTTGATTCCAATCACCTACATTAGAATCTTCATACATTCCTGCAACTTCATATCCCAATGCATATGTAGTATACCAATCTATCCAAGCACAATGATAGCTATATGATACATCTGAAGTTATTTCAGAAGCTATATTAGTTGAACAAACATATGATTCAAAGGGAATTACATTTGGATTATCACGTGCAAGTTGAGTATTTACAACATCAATAACACCGTTACATCTATCAAGATCAGCTGAATTATCAAAAAAAGCTTCACATGTTAATCCAATATTTTTGATTGGTTGTTCCATTCTGAAATAAGTTCCCCAATAATTATCTCCTCCCCATAAATCAATACTATTAGGAGTTGTTGGATCATACCAACCAGTATCTCCAGCCCAACTTATTTCACTTGGAAATATACCAACAGGATAATTACTATAAAAAGGTATACTAGTACCTTCTATTAGAGAACTACTTCCATCAAAAACATCATATATTTTTCGTGGATGTGCATATATTGTATTCGAAAGAATAATTTCATTATCATGATGACATATATAATCAGCATCTGATAGATCAAGGATTCTATCACATTCAAAACCACTTCCAATGGGGTCCCAGTTTTGATTTTGAAGTCCATACGAATAAGTCCAATGGTCATCCCAATTACCACTACTGTTTTTCATAGCAAACGGATAACTTTGAACATTACCATATCCAAATGGATCAGTATCATTTACACGACCGCCTTGAAATTCTGCAAGAAGCCAATTAGCTTGTACAGTAGTTTGATCATCGTAACCATTACCATATACTGCGTTAATGAAAGGTTTTAAAAGAAGAGTTTCATAATCATAACCTAATATCTCACTATATGGATCTAAAGGATTTGTCCAGTCTGGAATGTCATATGTTGGGAAATCCATTCCACTAAACATTTCAACTATTCCGATGAGGAAATTTATCATACCCTCCTGTATTTCTTGTAACCAATTTAATGCGTTTACTACACCATCAGCACCAATATCTAGGTAATAAAGAGCCTCTGTAATACTTTCTACAATACTTGGATGTATATTAGAATTATCTAACCCATGAAGAAATGCACATTCAAGTTGTGATAATCCACAATTTAGTCCTAGAGCTCCTGAGTATAACTGAGCTAGATCAGCAATAAACCAGTTTTGGTTAATCACAAATGGCCAATTTGCATCTTTTCCAATTGGTACACAACCAGGACCAATATTACCACCAGCTGGTGTATTACCTGGATCATTCATAGCACTTGCATTACAATTGTCACTCCATTTCAATGGATTTTTGATATTCATACAAAGGTCATATGGGGTAAATCCTTCTGGACAATTATTTCTGTTACAAGCTTGTGGGGGTGCAAATGGTGAAAGAATAACAGATGCACATTGTTCACTGCAAATTTCACATGAAGTTTCATTCATATAAAAACCTGCATGGATACCCCAATTAATATTCCAATAATTGTCCTGAGCACTGAATTGTGGCATAGTAAATTCAATACTATTATAACAATCATATGAATTTGCAACATCTTGAGTACAAACATTACCTTCATTAGAAACTAATGCTCCACAATTACAACAAACTCCAGGTAATTGATATGTACATTGATTTAGATGAGCATTTATCCAATCTGTTGGTGCACCACTTGCTTCTAAAGTTGCATTGGGATTCCAATTTGATGCAAATTGATCTTCACAACACGCATCATATAAGTTTAAAGAATGTATTTGACAACCTATTGTTGCATAAGAAACATCATAACCTTCATTGGTTGTTTCAGCACAATAATAAGAACCTAATGCATTAAATATCGCTTCTGGTGACCCAAATCCTCCAAATGGGTCAATAAAAGTTGATGGTTGAACACAATAAAGTGATTCACCATCAGGAGTACTAGTATTCCATGTCCAAGTTGAACCACAACTAATAATTCCAGATGCTGGAGAGAAACTAAAGTCATCTACACAACTGTCATAAGTTGTACACTCTGTATCTTCACAAGTACCGTTATCCGGTCCTCCAAAGATAAGTGCACAATTATCAACAGTGTTACATTTCACTGGATCACCAAGATAGTTATATATTTCAGAACCATCACTTGTAATCCAACCTGGTCCATTATTATTTGGAGATGCATTTGTTTTACAAAATTTTTGATAAGGATTAATTTCAAACTTACAGACACCAGGACAATTAGTAATACATTCATCTGTAGAAAAATATTCTTTAGAACTTCGATAACGACCTTCTTCTGTCGTCCACCAATATACCCAATCAGAATTATCTACCTGCCAAATATAATCCTCATCATCTTCATCAGATCTACCAAGTGGTTCTAAAAGAAAGTATTTACCTTGATCACCGGGTGTTCTACAACAACATTGGTTTTGAAATAGATAATTTGGATTATAAACCCAATCAGTATCATCAATGCCGGCATCAGCGTCAGCTGATGGATCACCGTGATAGTCATCTGCACCTTGTGATCCTGCTGTGTAAAGTTCATCAAGGCCTAACCAATCATCATCACATAGTAAGTGAGAATTATGTCTAAAATATTTACCACCGGAAGAAACAAACTGAAAAGTTGGATCAGGGTAGTGTAAAGCACCTTGACCCCACAATCTTCTACCACCGTGATATGGACCATTACCTCCTTCTTCATAATATTCATTACATGCAGTATCACTACAATCACTACTTATTCCAAATGCGGCACGACAATAATTTGAACAATTTAGTATCGGATGAGTATTACCATCTTCAGGATCAAGGTATCTTATATCTTTGTCATAATCAACAGAATCTGGATTTCCAGAACCATCCCACTCTTGAATGAATCCTGAACTTTCATGACATTGATGACCTATCGTTATAGATAGACCTGTTTGATCCCAACGACAATCTGGTGCACATCCAAATATTCTATTTGTATAAAATGTACGTTTACCCCGCATGAGTTCATATTGCATCGCTGGCCAATGATCAAAATCAGCAGCTTCACTAGGAGCAAAGTAACATATTGTACATTGTGGATATGCATTACCTTCTAGACCAGGCCATAAAGGTATGCAATATTGCTCAAATAGTTCAGGTTGTATCCATGAAGATGCACAAAAACAGTATTGATTAGAATTATTTTGATTTGTAATATAGTCAGTATCATTTAACCCAACCCATCGATATTTACTAAATGAATCTTCAGAAAATAATTGTGATGTTATTTCTACTTCTGGTTCTAGTCCTGCTTGTTTTCTTTTTATTTCTTCTATCAGTTTTTGTTTTTCTAACTGTGAATCTTGTGGTGTTGGTGTTTCAAAACTTGGAAGTTTAATTGTTCTACCATCTGGTAATGTAAAAGTTTTTTGTCTATGTCCTCTTTGGTGTGGCATTAACCTACTCCACCAAAGACATAACTAAACCATCATAGGCATCAATATTCCTTTTATCCCAATTTCCTCTTGTGGTAGTTTTGTTCCATTTGGATGTATCGTACATTTCTTCTATCTTCATCTTCACATAATCCTTTGATTTGATACCTTTAACTCTGGCTTTTCCAAATACTTTTTTTCTTGCAGTCATTGGATTTATATTCTGAACTGGAACTCTAAATTCCTCTTCAATGATAAATCCAAGAATAGCATTGAATTTAGCTAATTTAACAATTGTTTGTTGAGATGTTCTCCCACCTGCAAAACCAGAAAGATTATCTTCTATGTTTATTTTTTCTATATCATCGATATACTTACTCTTAGATAAATATTCCAAAACATAAAAAGTTTTTTCTTTTGGGGTTTTTAATTTTTTTAAATCAATAAATCCCATATTAAGGATTTTCTTGTTTTCTGTGAATGCATATCCGACACAAGTTGTAGATATGTCTAATCCTAATGTAACCATATTGAGACTCCTATAAGTCTAATCTTATTTTGAAAGTTTCCGATATCTTTTTACTTTTTTTAATTGGTTTTGCAAAATTTGCTGTTATAACAGGTTCTACCATTTCTCCATATTGATATAAATTTATTCCTGTTACGTAAGGTGAAAATTCACTACCTGTGAAATCTGCTGCAATATATGGAGTAGATAAAATAGAACTTGTAAATTCTTCATATGTATTATAACTACCACTTAATGGCATCTTCAAACTATAATTCATAGAATGATTAAATTCATGTGGTTTTAATGTAACAGAATATTCATGAGTAGTTATTGTATTATATGATTCTAACTTTATATCAAAATTAGTTCCCTTTGTTATATCAGAATATTTAACACTACCCGACCACGGATCATTTTCAGTTATGATAACAAATCCTAAGTCATAAAATATATTCCCTACATAATTTGCTGACGATGATGGTGCACTAACACTCTGTGAATAATGAGCATTAGATGAATATAGATTTCCAAATGTATCATCTTTGATTACTGGATTATTTCCAGCATTATCTGTAAATGATTTATCTACTAATTTAAAAGAACCTTCTTTTATTTTTTCACCATAATATTCTTGTGGTATTGTAATTATAGAACTGCTTGGATAACCATGAAATTTCGTGAGATGTTGTTTACCGTCTGATTCTGCGAAACTGTGGGCAGACATAGCAAATTTTAATTCATTAGGATAAACGGGTGAACCACTTGCATAAAATAAAACATTAAATGAATCCCAGTAACTACTACTGATAGACGCTGATACTATATTTATTGATTTTATACCTAATGAAGAAGTATTTAAATTATGTGTATAATTGACAACATTACGTTCAATGATGGTTGACGCCTTATCAATCTCTTTAAATACATACATACCATACCATTAATAAGTTAATTTAACTTTAATAGTTGCTTCAGAACTAAAGTTTTTCTTTAATCCAGTAGATAGATTACCAACTGCAACTAATTCACCAGTCTTATTATATAATTGAACAGATGTTGCAAAAACTGTAGGATTATCCCACATTGTTTTATTTCTTAACTCATTATCAGAACCACTAACAAATGTTGGATTATTACTAAAGTTAAATCCACCCGCCGGTAGTCTACAGAAATATTGTGAACTTATTCTATCTTCTTCGTCTCTAAATTTTAATTTAGCACCTTCTGGTTTTAGACAATTAATAAATCTTACGGCATTATTATAATCTGCATTTGTATTAGTAGTTGTTCCAAAACCTCTGAAAACATCAGCATTTGATGTACCATTTGTTGTTAGTCCAGTACCAACAGCACCAAATATAGCAGCTGTATCTTTTGCAGAACCACTACCAGGTATTGAAGCTGACAATTCTGCTCCACTAAATATCATTAGACCTTGTTCTGGATAAAAGAAACCATATGTTTTATCTGCTGCACCATTACCAACTATTGTTCCATCAGAACCACTAACAATATTATATCTATCACCTGCAGGTGTTGCAGTAGGACTATCATTAGCACTATCATCTGTTAAAGAAAGTATTTTGTGACCATATGGATATCGGTCTCCAGTATTTACACCATAATCAGCACCAGATACTTGTGAATCTGAACCACTTAATATTATAGTCCAATTCTTTTTGTTTATTCTATCAAGTTGAAGTTCTCTTCTACCAGCCAAAATATAAATTTCTGTATCTCTTCCTGTTGATAGTGCAGCATTTGTTGGAACAGCTGATGTACTTTTATTTCGTGATATAAAGAAACCACCAGTAACTTCATTTGGAGGTAACAATATATTAGCAAATTGTTTGTAAACTGCTTCTGTTTCAGATTTAGTATTTGATTGAACATTTGCACCATATCCATTTGAATTACCATAAGCAACATTAAATTCAACTCCTCCTTCACCTTGAGAACCTGTTGCGGAAATTCCATAAAAATAAGTTTCATTAGTATTAGCTAACGATGTCGATGTGATATTAGATGAAACAAGTTGAACACCGTCATTACGAAAATATCCCGTTGTTACTTTTTCTTCAACTTGAACTATATCTAATGCATTAAGTTTAACACTTGAACCAAAAATTGCCATTTGTTGTTCTCCTAAATCTGATTATCTACTTTTTATCCCTTTGTATTAGTAGTACTCATTAAATTACGATGTAATCTTGTTATATTATTTACCACTCTAAATGAAGCCCAAGCACCAGTGGTGCCTTCTATAAGAGTAATTTCTGTTTCTCTACCTGCAACTGTTTGAGTTGTATCAGGACTGAGACCTATATTCCACATTACATTACTTGTATCATGTGGTTGTAGAAGATAGACTTTGGATCGTTTAAGGTCTGCTTCTCTAATATAGTCTCTAGATATACCAGATATTTCTTGTACTAACTCTCCTCTAAGACCACACACATTTGGAGTTTCAATTATTCCATAAAGTTGTGTTCCATTATTTGGAGCAAAACCTTTAAGATGAGCAGTAACTTGTTTAAAAGCACCTACATCACCATCTTCAAATGTAACAGTAAAATTTTGTGAACCTGGTATTTCTATATCTAAAGTAGGTACTGTAATAGTATTTATTGGAAGAGTTACAAGTCTATTTCTCATAGAATATCTTGCATGAACACTTGATTCTAATTGTGGAAGATTTTCGATTGCTTCACCATAATAAGCTGAACCACTTGGATGGTCTGCATTCCAAAGTGTATAATCTATTCCTGTATCAGTTACAGTAAAAGAATCTATAGCTAAATTACCACCTTTGCTTAATATCTCTCTACCTTTTTTTGTTAATACAGCATCTACTGTTATTGAACTATTATCTAAAAACCCCATTACTATCTCTCCCAATTTATTTTAAATTGTTTCAATTCATATATAAATATTGTTTTTTTAAAAAAATGTTAAATTTTAATTTAGTAAATGATTTTACCATCTTTACCTTTATCTCCTCGTTTACCACTCACAACTCTAATTTCGTTTTCACCACCAGTTAATGTAACACTATAGAATGAAGCCGTTGAAAGATCTTCATATTCTGAACCAACTAACTGTTGGTGACCTGGATTTGTATTTTGTGTTCCTTCATACATACGATTTTTCCATGTACTTGGATATCTACTTACATGGTTTGATGGATATGTTATATCACCATTTGAAGATGTATAAAAGTATCTTGTCTTACCCATGGCTCTACCAACTTGAGGACCAGAACTACCTGAATTAGCTAATTCAGCATTAATGTATGATTCATATGTCATATCTGAATGAACAAATTCTGTTATTTGTTGTCTATTATAAAATCTTGATTGATTTGTAAAATCTGTATAATGTGTAGTAGATCCAGAAAATACTTCGACATCTCCTATAGAATAAAATACATATCTTGGGTCTATATGTCTTACATTGTTGTCATTATAAGCACCAGTAATATGATTACTTATAAAATGTGTAGAACCAGAATCTCTTCCCCATTCACTATGTAAATCTCTAAATGTTGCGGTATAATGATCCCTAAAGTAAGTATTTGAACCTGTAAGGAATGTTTGTTTTGATGATTCAACAGAAGGTAATAAAGAAGTTGTTGCATTTTTTGGTGTTGTATAAGTCATTGTTTCAATAACTACCTCATTAATATCAATAGTAGAATCTTCTGATGTTTGGTGAGACATTTCTTGTTTAATAACTCTAGATTTAGTTTCATCAAATGTTTTACTTTTTTCTGAACCACCAGTAAATAATGTTGGAAAATCTTCACCACCTTGAAAACCTAAAGGTTCAGTACCAGTTATACTTCCTGTTATACTATCTGAAAATGTGACTAATGTATTTCCATCAGTACCAGCTACCGATTGAGATATTATTACACTATTACCAGTTCGGAAAACAGTAAGTTTACTACCATGGCCATGTGAAAGTGATGAAGTAATTGCTGCTAAAAAGTTTCCTGCAGCTGTTGTTCCATTTGAACCCGTTGAAAATAAAACAGAACCGGAATCGGCTGATAGTGTTCCATTTACAGTTGAACCTGTAACTTCTTCTTGAGCTTTATATATCTTTTCTGTTCCATCTGTACTTGTAAGTGCAATAGAAGAAGATATTGGAGGTTTATCTGTAAAAGAAAATCTAACTTTTGCATATCTTGGTGGAGTTGTAGAATTGGTAAAATTACCAGTAGTTGTAATTTTTGTATTTCCTTCAGAACCGCCTTGTGTTTGTGTAAGTTTTACCTCACTAATATTTCTAGATACTATAAATTCACTTTCATGTCCATCTGAAGAAGTAACTGCTGCTAAGAAGTTTTCTGCTTGTTCTGTTTCACTACCTGAACCAGTATCAAATAAAATAAAAGTGTTATCATTTAAAGCTCCATCAAATGATGAAGAAAGTGTTAATATACTACCAGTTATAGAATTATCTGATGAGCCAGAAATACCATAACCTAATAATGGAGTAGGAGCGTAAATTACTTTATTTCCATTAGGACCACCTCTAGTTTGAGTAAGTGTAACCGCACCTAAAGTCTGAGATACATTAAATTTAGTTGAATGACCGTTTGATGAAGTAACTGCTGCTGCTAAATTTTCAGCAACTGTTGTTCCATTCGAACCTGTTGCAAATAATACGGTTGCACCATCTGCTGATAATGTTCCATTTATAACCGAGTTTGAACCAGTTCCATGAGATTTATATGTTTTTTCTGTTCCGTCTGTACTTGTAAGTGTAATGGATGCAGATATTGGAGGTGTACTTGTAAAGGTAATTGAAGCAGAAGCATAACTTCCACTTGGAGTACCATTTCCATCCCAACCAGTAATTGAACCAGTTACAATAGGTTGATATTTTCTAGTTTTTCCATTTAAACTTATAAGACTAATACTACTTTTATCTACAGCTGCTGTTTTAAATTTAAATGTTAATGACGCTGATTTATCAGGAAAAGTAAAAGTTGTATTTCCTTTTTTAATTATGTCTTTAACTATACCAATTTCAGAATCTTTGGATAGTTTATGTGACATTTGTTTATCAATTGAATCTTCAATAGAAATATCTACATCTTTTGATTTTTTATATGTTGCGGTTTCAACAACTACTTCATCTATAGGAATCTCTGTATCCTTTGATTTCTCATACGTTGCAGTTTCAACAACTACTTCATCTATAGGAATCTCTGTATCCTTTGATTTCTCATACGTTGCAGTTTCAGTAATTGAATTATTTATAGAAATCTTAATATCTTTTGGTGCTTCATACGTTGCAGTTTCAGTAATTGAATTATTTATAGATAAAGAACCATTTTTTGATGGTAAATATTCACTTTCAGATAATGTTATATCATCCGTAGCACTAATGTTAATATTTTTAGGTGCTTCATAAGCTTCAGTAATAAGTGGTGTAACTTCAATTATATCGGAAACAGTATTTGGATTTACTTCAATAGAATTTTTTTCTTTTTCATATTTTTGTTTTTCTAATATTGTTGGTTTAATAGTGACTCCAACTGATGCTCTTCTATCACTTAAAGTTGAACGAACTGGAACAAGTTTTTTTATAGAATCAATCAATGATTGATTAAACATATTTTCATGTCCTCTTATAAATTTATTAATATTAACTGATATATCATATGTATCAAAAAATGTTTTTCTAAAATCATCCATTTCTTGATAATTAGGTTTATATTCATCTCTCGGATTTCCATATAATATTTCTAAATTAAAACCTTGTATCTTATCTAATATAAATTTATTTATATAATCTTGTGGTGAAGGACCTATTTCAAGTTTAGTTGAACTTGTTCTTCTTCCCCTTCGTGTAGAAATATCATTTGAATTTATCACAGAAGAATAGAACGGATTCAAATTATTACCTGTAAAACTTATATTTGGATTTATAATTACTTGTCTACTATTTTCTATATTTTCAGAAGCATCTTGTAAACCGATAGTGTATATAAAAATATTATCAAAACCATAAAGTAATGAACCTGTAACTATATCAGATGATTTTGTAAAACCAAAATCTTTAATATTATTTGGATTAGAATCTTTAATATCAATAGTTGTTGAACCACTATCAATTGAAGCACTTGTGTGATTTTCATTTAATTTGAAATGATAAATTAAATCATTTCTATGTGAACTGATTGTATTACCTATAGTACTGAATTTATTTAAAGTGTGAAGTCTATATTTCGATGTACTTAATGGTACTGTCCAAGTTCTTATCTCAGCTAAAGAACCACTTAAAGTTCTACCAACATATAAATTTGATGAAGATAAATAATTACGACTTCCACTTGATTGCCAGTTTTCATTTGCATTATAATTTGCATCTCTTGTTGTACCACCTTCTACAGACATTGAAACAAAATTCATTTTAGAAATTATATTTTTCTTTTGTAATGCAGTAAACAATCTATATTTGTTTATTCCACTACCACTTATACTTGATGACATTCTTTGTAACATAACATTCCAAAGTTGTCCGTCATGCATGTTAACATAGGATGTTGACATTGATATTGCATTTGAAGTGATAGAACCGGATGCATTTTCTGTATTATTCAATCTAAATTCAAATGATGAACTTATACTATCATTACTAGAAAGTAATCTTAAATCCCAAAGTGTTTGAGAATCATTACCACCAGAAAATCCAGTTGTAGTTAGATAAGAACCTGAAACACTACTAGTTATAGTATTATTTCCCTCTACACCATTAATTGTTTGTGTAAGATTTAATTTACCGCTATTAGCAAGTGCAAATGATTGATTTGTGTTAGTATAAAATGCACCGTTAGAAGCAGAAAGATATTGTTCATCTGTAATTTTTATTTTTCCATTATGACCATTGGAAGAAGCAATTGATTTTGATAATTCAGTAATAAATTCTCCAACATTTAAAGAACCACTTATTTGAACTCTAACACGACCACTCCCATCAGTGGTTCCAGTAACTCCTTCATCATCATTATCAAAAATATATGTTTTTGCTGTACCGTCACTTGACGAAATTATAACTGTATCACCATCTAAGTTGTCTGCAGATGATGATAAAATTGTAATTGTTGCTGTAGATGGAGTAGTACCACTACCACTACTCATTAATATTTCTTGTGTATTTGGAGTTCTAAGATGTTTATAAATAAATTCAATACTACTAGGTTTTGCATCATTCATCCACCAATCAAGATTTAATATTCTTTGTGAATCGTTATTAAATCTATAATGGGATAGTCTTGCACTTCTTTCATCAAAAGATATATTCCCTACAGCATCTCTTAAACTAGTATCATTAGTTGTTATACCTACTTGTGGTATATTTGAACTAATTGGATAATCATTTTGTGGTTGAGTCGAACTACCAAATTCATTTATTTGTAAAACATCTGGTGGATAACCATATATGTTTAATAAAGATCTAATTGAATTTTTTGTTCCTTTTGATTTATATAAATAAATTAAATTATTCAAAGATTTACGCCAAGTATTTTCTGATAAATCTTTTACTGATGTTACACTTGATAAAGATTGTCCGAAATAACCAGCCAAACTACTAGTGAAAGGATTTATAGCCTCCCAACCCATATTATCCAGTAATATTGGTATCAAATTGCTTGGTACTGAATCTGTTTTATTATAATTTCTATTATGTAATGTTCCTAAATTGTCAATGTGATTTCTTATTAAATCAAAATGTTCTCCAATCAGTGAAAGAAACCTTTTAAAATCATTATAATCAGAACTTTGTTTAATATACAATGGTAAGTTATTTTCTAAACTATGAATATTATCTGTATCAAATGTGGTTGCAGAATCGTATATATCATCATACCAATCTGTCCATTCTGATGAACCTGTATGATAAAGTATATCAAATGGTAAAACATTAGTTGGATTCTTAAGTGAAACTTTTACATCAGTTATAAAGGAAGATGCAGTTGCTGCAGATACATCGTAAAACATTCTAAATAATTCACCAGCTGGCATTATTGAACCACTAAATGGTACACCACTTTGTGTAACTACGGTAGCTAAATCAGAGTATACACCATCTGTTCTAATTTGTTTGTAAGGGGTTTCTTCTTTGATTTTTAGACTTCCAGTCAAAATTTGATATTCACTTGAAGCTGCACCCCAATCACTAATTTCTGCAGTATCATTATTAGCAGTAACTGGTACCCAATAAGATTGAGATGCTACATGAACAAATCTTCTGTATTCACTTCCAGTTATATTTGGTTTAAGAATATCTGCATATGAGAATGCATCATTTGGTAATAGTTGGCCAAATCCATTAGAACTTGGACTCTGATTACTATTTTGCCAATGTATTCCAGGAGTTATATTATTACCCTTAAATAAAAACGACAAATAAACAGAACCACTATGATTAAAAAATGGTTTTTGATGAGCATAGTACTTATCTGTAAATAAATCTACATAAGAGTCATCAATACCATCATCTGAATGTTTATAAACAATATCAAATCCATCATGATTATTTAAAGTTATTGATTCATTTCCGTTATCATTAGCAGCAGCGTGTTGTGCGACTGGAACAGTATCTGCATAATTTAAACCAATGCCTGGTGCAGAAGCTGTATTTTGAGTTTGTCCATCATGATAAAGAAATCTCTCATATGGTGTAAAATTATCTATCTCATTTTGTATCTTACCAAATAAATCTTGTCTATGTTGTATTAAATAATCCGTAGAACCAGTAAAATAATTACCATTAGCAGATAGTGAACTTGATATATTACTATAATGTTGTTGTATAATTCTTACTTTTCTTTCAAAATTGTGTAATTTTTCCTTAGCAGAACCAAAAAATGTGTGATTACTAAATTTAGTAAAATCTGTATTTAAATTTGGATAGTCATAAGAACTACCACTAAAAATACTTTTTAGAGTTTCTGTTGATAAAGAACCAGATAAATCGTCTAAACTTTCAAAATTTTCATCTGAATCTGTTAATCCCCAATAATCAAAAAATGAATCAGGATTAAGACTTCCGCCTGGAAATGCTGGTGGTATATCAGAAAAATAAAAAACTTCTTCAGTTTGTGTTATTAAGATTTCCTTTTCAAGTGTAACTATTCTTGTTGTAGGAATATTTGTAGGTAGTGGTTCATATAATTTTAAAATTATACTTTGATTCTCTTCCCCATCTGTAACACTATCAAATGCATAATTTACAATTGGTATATTTAATCCATCTCCAACATATAAAACATGTTTAAAACTATATCCATCACTATCAATATCACCTAATATACTTCTAAAGTCAGATATAACCATTGAATCTGAAGTTATATTAGTATCTAATAATTTTAATCTAACTTCTTTTCTTGATGGTGATATTTGTTTTATTATAAATCTATCACCATCTGGATCTTTAAATTGATTTAGAAAATCAGATTGTAATGTATAATTACCTTCTGGTATTAAGGAACTTGATAATATTTCATTTGGTTTTATGTAGAAATTTGCAGCATCTTTAAAAATTACAAAGTCATTAGTTGTACCTATTGTTATATCTTGAAGTTCATCTGGAGAACTTGGTGTTTGGATTACTAATGATTGTGTCGTTGGTGATGAATAAAAAATGGCTTTAGTATTATCACCTAAAGTAACGATATTTCCTGCACTGTTGAATATGGTTAATCTTATATAATCTTGATCACCACTACCAAATGTTGTCTCACCTTCACTAGCTATTAAGGAATAATCATTATCGTTAAAATTATATTCAAAATTAGGCATTACTATAAGGCTCCATTACTGTTACTATTTTTCTTTGGAATTTTTATAAATGAATCTCTTTTCATAGGTCTATTTTTTCTCGTCTTTTTAATCTTATAATCACCAATTAGTAATCCTTTACTTGAATTACCACTTGAATCTTCTATTGCTTTTCCAGTTACATTACCACAATTTAATTCCAATTTACAATCCGTTATTAATTGGAGATCTACACTATCATTTATAAATATCTCTCCGACAGAAGTTTCTTCTGAAAAACTATTTGTTTCTCCATCCCAATGTTCTATATTTGTATGAGACCATAAGTTATCTCCATCAACTATCAAATCTTGAATTCCAAGTAAGTGAGTTATATCATAATTACCTGTATTAAAATATCTAACTTGTTCTAAATCAAACTTTCTTATGGATTGACCAATTTCATTGTTTTCATTTGCTTCTACCAAAAAGGTTTCATCAATAATATCAGCCTCTCCAATCTTACCACCACTTAGTGTATCTCGTATACTAATTTTATATTTTGAATATTCATCTGTACCACCGATTACTGGAGTTGTATATGGCCATGGTATTGTTGTATAATCTGCACCACCAACTTCACTAAAATCAGGATATTGATTTATTGGTATATCTAAAAATATTTTTGATTTTATAAATTTCCATCTTATTGGTTCTATTTCATTAATACCTGTTCTTCTATATGAAAATAATACTAATTTAATAATTTTTATTCCAGGTGTTATATAATTATGAATTGATGGTGTTCCAACATTAGTATACTGATATAAATTTTCTTTTTGTTTATCTAATAATTCAAATTCATTTGCAGGTAAATCTTGAAAAATATCTTCCCAATTTTCAAATTTATTATCTAAATCATTCCAACTTAAAACATAATACATGTAATTTGGTTTTCCGTATTGAATCCTTGTTTGTCGTACATACTCACCATCATAATAATCATATTCATTAATTGTTTCATATGGATCAACATTTAAACTATTACAATATGCATCCCAATCATCATAAACATTTTTATAATAATTTTTACATGCATCTGTCCATATACAATTCCACTGATCAAAAATATTTGGATTACTAGCATAAGTAGAATTTGAATTATCACATCCGTTAGGAGCTGGATGTATAATTTCTGCGTCATAAATATCATATAACTCCTCTATCCCATCATAGATATAATGAGTACCATCTAATATAGATAAATCAAAATCTTCAGAACTTGGATTATAAGTAGCAATATCAAAATCTAATGATATTTGAGTTGGTGCAGATACGATTTGTTTATCACTAGGAGATGTTTGATAAATTTGTAAATTATATGTCGTGTTATCCAATATATTTACTTTTGAAGTTGGTGTAAAATTTGTTTCGTTGGGTATATTAGCAACTATCTCTCTATTTGGATTTATATTTAATATATCAGAGTTGAATGTATTTAAATTTACTGTATAACTTGGTAATATACTACCCGAAATCGAATTATATGTTTCAGATCCATCAATAACATCTGCAGAAGTTTCGTTTACACTATTGATTGTTAATTTTAAACTAGTTACTTTAAATGCTGCTTCAAGATCTGCACCTGAATTATTACCTTCATAATGAACTGCATCACTATATACAAATGGAAAAGATATTTCACCACCGCCTGTAGTTACAGGATCATCTAATTCAGAATCTACATCAATTGAAAAAACATGTATTCTATTGTCTCTATTTGAATCATATATACTTCCATCTGCATTACCTGAAGTATAAATAACAATATATATCTTTTGACCTTCACCAAATCTTAATAAAGTTTCCTCAGATGATAAAGCTGCGTTTTCGTTATAGTCTGAGAAGGCACCACCACTATGTCCTCCATTATAATTACCACCAGTATAAAGGTTTGAAATAATTGTAGCATCTTCTATAATTTTACCTAGAGAAGTACCTTCTTCTAGTTCACCTCCAGTTGTTGAATAAATCATTGAATCACTACTTAATGGAGTAGAATTTGTAGTATTACCCTCGAATAAAGCACCATATATTGCACTATAATCAGTATACTCTGGATTATCTGAATGATGTGATTCATATTTAGTATTATCAAATATAAATACATAAGTATTTATATCATTAAGCCAATGTAAAACACCAGCATTTTGAATATTTAACTCGTCAATTTTTAGAAATGATGTTCCGGGATATCTGAAATTACCCTCTATTATTTTTTCATTTATAAAATTCCCTTTTACTGTTGTATATAAATCTTTATCTGAAAATTTATCATATCTAATTGGAACACTATTAGAATCTGAATATTCTGTAGCACCGTCATTAAGAAAAACATATTGTCCTCTAGCATTAACTTCTGGTTTATTTATAATGACTCTTTTTTTCATTAAAATGCTCCGTTACGTTTTGAACTTCGAAGTCTATCTGTATTTTTAATTTTATGTGGTTCTAAAGTTTGATTATCAAATTTTGGTTTATAATCACTAAACGCAAATCCATAATTTTGATTTCCACTAGAATCATCTAATATATTTTGTTCAATTTGTTGTGATGTTATATTTATTTTTAATGACTCATCACTTAATTTTTCGTCTGTTGCTGGACCATCCAAATAAAATGGTAGATTGTTGTTTGTATAATCATATTCTCCGGCTTCATTAACAATAAATTCACCAAATTTATCATATCTTGGTAATACTGGATAATAATAAGTATTACCATATTCATTTGTTCCAATCCATGCTTGTTCAGAACTTGTATCTATATTAAATCTACCATCATTATATATTGTTATACCATTTCTATCTGTAAATAAAGTTCCTTCTGGTATTATATTTTTCCAATATCTTGGAATGTTAGGTATATCATCAGTAATTGTGAAACCTAACATTTCATACATTTGTTTTGATTTATTAAAATATCTTATATTTGTTATATCTACATCACCAATTGAATATCCTAATTCACTTTCAGGATAATCTATACCACTATATATTAATTCCGATGTTGTGTCATATCTTGGAATCATAAAATGTGGTAGTATCTCAAGATTAAGTAATCCACCTTCTGTAATTTCTGGTATATCACTTATATTAAAACCTAAATCTAAAGTATCATCACCATCCCATTCAGTGTATACCATATCTATTTTATACCAATTTGGTTTAAAACTATATGAATATGAACTATCAATAAAAAAACCAGCCGTAGCTATTTGAGCTCCATTTATATAAAGATATCCCCTATTATCACTTATAAAAGTTTTATCAATAACATCAAAAGCTTCATCTACTTTTATCCAAGTAGATAAATGTAATGTATAATTATTTTGATCACCAGATAACTCTGCAAATAAATTTTCAGGAAAACCAAGAGTATTCCAATCAACATCATCATCAATAACAGACCAGTCCACTTCAGTATTTAATGATTCAAAATCAGGTAAAGTATATAATGTATGTATACCAAAATAATCTTCAGGATGAGACCAATATCTAACTGACCATTTTTTATATTCCTTATAAGTTAAATCCTCCATTTTTGTTAATGCTATTTCAGTTTTTAACTTATCACCATCTCTTAAAAATGCTGTACTTATTTTTGTATCTTCATCAATAAATCCTAATTGTCTTTTTATTGATTTATAATATATACCTTCTTCAGAGTAACCACCAACCAATGGTAATGTATTTTTATATGGAATAAATGAAAATCCGTCTGAACCAAAATATCTAAAATCTTCATCTAAGTTTTCATTTACATTTATTCTTAAAGTAAATCTTTGATTACTAACTATACCAAGTGGATTATAATCAATATCTGGTTTCATTCTAAACATATAACCTGTAATCTCAAAAATACCAGATTTTTCATAGGTATGATAGACTGCCACATTATTTCCAAGTTTTTTAGGTTCAGATTCAAATTCTTTTGGAGAACCATCTCCCCAATCTATATCATATAAATAAAACATTCCATTTCTAAAATCATTGTAAATTATATTTTTTTCTAAATCAAATACTTTATCATAATTATATCTTGGATAAAAATAAAATTGTGCTTCAAGTGGTGCACTTGTATCTATATACTTTTCTTCGTCAATTACTGAATCATAATATTCTATTAAAGACCCAACACCATAATTATCTGGACCCTTCTTTGTTCTAACATCTACATCTGGAACGAAATCAAAACCCTCAATTACAGAAAAGTCATCGAGATATATAGTCCCTGCGTTATCATTACCATATTGAACTTGTAAAAATAACCAATATAGACCACCTACTGTACTAACATGTCCAACAGTTAAGTTAAAAGTATATTCAAACTTTTCCCATACATTAAGTTTGGTATTCAAAAATCTACCACCACCACCATCATAATATTCTTGTGAACCACCTTCTTCTGGTATTTTATTTAAAGAATTATTGTGACCTGGTCGATAATAAAAATTACAATTATTGTAATTACCCAGACCATCTGGAGCTAGTGCAGGGATTTGTCCATCCCAACAAAGACAATCTGCATGTGTTGAATCAAATTCATCACAATTTCCATCTGGATTATAATTACCTGATCTACCTGGGTTACCTCCCCAAGTTATTCCTACTTCAACTGCTGGTTTATTTTCTTCATCCTCCCATCGTGCTGTCTTCATCCAAAAACTAACTTTTAAAGAAGTATATGGTAAAACTCCTTGAGTAGTAGATTCATCAGTACTTAATATTTTTTGATACTGATTTAATGTTCTATATGATTCAACGGGCATAGCATAATCAGTCCCTGCACAATGTTCATTAACTCCACCATAAACAAAACTTAAACAACTACCATATGAATAACATTCATATGAATTTGTCCAATGGGCAAACATAGCAGCAGGAGATCCACCACATATTAAATTTGTTGTCATTAGGTGGGCATTCTGTATATTAGCAGATATATATCCTTTTAATCCAGCATATAACATATCTGGATTATAAGGATGAGCATAAAGATCATATAAATTACCTGTAGGTGTTCCTCTATAATTTAAATAATTCCAACCACCTTTTGGTTTATATGCTCCAACACATCTAGAATCTGTATCTTGATTCCACACAGGATAACAATGCTCTGTGTCAGTATCTCTCCAAACATCTGGACCATAAAGTGTATCTTTATAATCACTATAATAATTGTCCGCAGTATTACCATAAACTTCGTCATTATCCATAGTTGTTGGGGGTGGGTAAAATTTCATAATACCAGTCCATTCGGTATCGTTAGTAGATGGAGTAGGACCATCCATTCCCCAATGTTCATAAGTATAACCTGCATATAGTTCTTCTATTAGTCTACCATTTCCATTGGTAACAAAATTACTAGGTTGAAGTACAGGAAAATCTGGTATATTGATTGGAAAATTATTACTTAATTCATTTTCATCTTTAAAATAAAATAATCCAAGTGCTGGTCGCTTATCAGAATCAGCTATTTCTAAAGTTTCTGTTGTATTATCAAATATTGTTGTATCAACATCAATCCCACTATATGGGTCATATGAATTTAAAAGTGATTGTTCTATTGTTACATTGGGTATACCAAATCCAGTACTAATCTCTGAATAATCAGTAGTAATAGTAATTTCTCTAAATTCTATAAACTTGGCTGTATCCTCATTTGCTGCAGCCCAAGTATCTAAATCACTTTCAGTTTCATATAAATAATGATCCAAACCATATGTTTCTCTTACTCCTGTTGTTGAATCCCAATCTGAAGTTGTAATTGTTTGAGCATATACAGGACACCAACTAAAAGGACAATTATCCTCTTTTTTATAACAACTATAAAATATTTTATCAACTCCATACCAAAAATTTTGTGCTTTATAAGTCAGTGTTAAGAATGAATACACATCTTGACCCTCAGGATAGGTATCCATACCAGCTGGGTCAAAACTATTAAGATTTTCATTAGTTACATTTGTTGGAAATTCATAATATCCACTAAACTCATCACTATACCAAGTATTCACAGTTGGATCAATTGCGTTTGCTAAACTACTAACAGCACCTGTTAAATCTACTATTGATGCTATACCCGTAGAATTTAATGCACCGCCTTGATTTTGATAATAAATCGTATAATGTGATGGAGGATAAGTTCCACTACCACATACTAATTCAATATTTATACTTTCTTCTATTTCCACAGTATAATTATTATATTCAGTTAATCCATTTGGTATAGTTATCCAGGATTCATCTGGTATAAGAGGTGGATCTATATTTTGTACTGTTATATAAACATGTGCATATGGAGTACTCCAGTTTGTACCATCAGAACAGCGATAAGAAATTTGATCAGATCCGATAAAACTAGTATTTGGAGTATATGTAACTGTATTACCCACTAGGTAATAAAAACCAGTAGTAATCTGTTGATTATCTTCTGGATCAGAAAGTGTTCCATTTACAGTTGAACCAATACCACCAATTTGATATATTAAATCGTCTGTTTCTACATCAGAACACTCAAGAGCAATCGTTACTGGAGTATTTTCAAGAGTTTGTATATCTAAACTAGTGGCTATAGGTGGATCATTTACAGGATTAACAGTAATTGTTACAGTTCCTTCATTACTCCATGAAATTTCATCAAATTCATCATGATCACGAGTAGTACATTGATATGTGAATGAATCATCTGCAGATTGTTCAGGATTTGGAGTATATGTAACTGTAAGTTCACCTGTTCTAGTTCCAGGAATAGAAGATCCTGGAGTTCCACAATTCATCCAAGCAGGATTATCTAGAGGTGGAGATGGCGTTCCTTCACACCCATCTTCTCCAAATGATAATCCTTGAAGAGTCCCAGTAGCTAGTCCACCATTAAGATAAAATGTATAATCTGGTGTTTCTGTACCTGTTGAATCAAGTGAATCATCACAGATAAGAGTAATTTCTATAGGTTGATCTTCATTTGTTGATGGAGCCATATTTTCAACTGTAGGTGGATCATTTTCTGGTGTAACCTTGATTGTTACAGTAAATGTATCAGAGTTTACACCTTCTGAAATACATTGATAATTAATGGGCATCAGTATTGGGGTATCTCCATATTGAGGATCTAATGAATCAAAGTCTTCTTCTGGTATATAAGTAGCAAAAAATCTTTTGCAGTTTTCTCCACATTCATAATTTTCACTAAAATCATCAAAATAACCATATTCAGGTAAAGGAGGATAGATATTCATTTCAACCTGACCTGGATCAGTAAGAGCATCAACAAAACAATCAAAGTTAATTACTGTTGGAGTATCTTCAGGAACATATGCCATATAAGAATATCCATATACTGTAAAATCACACATAGCTGAATTAGTTTCACCACCAGCACATGTACCACATACATCATATATCGCATCACCACCACATACACCGGTACAATCCATTGTGTCATTCCAAGCTTCATCTGCCATACCGATACGACAGTAACCACAATCATCTACACCTTTCCATGGACCACACGCACAACTACTAGCTTTAATATCGGCATTTATTGGTCTAATACCCTGTTTGCTACATCCACATTTATTGACATTATGAGGATTATCTGGAGAGTCAGCTGATTGCCATTGAACACAAGCTTGACTTCCATCGACTTCCACTGCACCGGCTGCCATTTCACATTTTGCTCTACATGTTTCTTCTGAATATCCACCAGGTGGTTGGGTTGAACAATCACCTATTTCAGATTCTCCCTCCCAACACAAAAATTCCCATGAATCTGAAGTCATATCAGTTCTGTTACAATCATATCCTGTAGACATTTCTGGCCTTCCACTCAAGGGCCCACAATAACACTCACCCGGAAGAACTACATTCCCAACACCTGCTCCCGTAACAACATTTACACATTCTCCCACACAATTGAATTGGTTACCAATAGTAGAATATTCATAATTGACACAATTACATGGTTGACCAGTAGATGCACTATATGGTCCACCTGGGGTAGGTGCACCTGTAAATTCAAAACAACTAGTACCATCACCTTGACACACACCACAACAATCTAAAGTATACTCACCTGGACACTCTTCAAACCAACAACATTGTTCAAGAAAGGGATGACCATCAAGATCAACTACTGTAGTTGTAACCGATGATCCATATAATCCAGGAAAGGCCGGACAACCTGCAGGTATAGGGTGTGGGTGATCATTTGTTACTTCTATTCCACAAGCATTTGTTACAAGTGTATTTTGAATTTCATCATAGATTGCAGCATCAGGGTTTAAACATGTTTCCCCTTGTAATAATTCTAATGCACCAGGTGCCATCCAATTATATCCACCACATATATTTGGACATTGTGGTTGAGCATTTACAAAATGACAAGCATGCATGGAATAATAGGGATCATCCGCTCCAACTCCATATTGTACCCAACCCCAAGTAGGACCCAAAGGTGGGTCACCACATGTGTTCCAAGTCTCAGTCCCCTGATAAAAATGTTCATATTTTTGATATCTTTTTTGTAACTGATAACAAATTTTATTGGCAATCTCAAGGCGTGCTAAATCTTCTGGACTCCAACCGGATGGTACACCAGTAGTCCAATCTGGCATTGTCCAATCAGTAAAATCAAATCCATCTTCATGAAATGACATTAATAACTCCTCCTAAGATTGATATCCACGAGCTCTTAATAAATCACTCCGTGAAATAAATTCAACTTTTGCACGATTACCATATCCAGAATTAGATGTATAACCACCAGTACCAGTTGCGCCGTCAATATGATTTAACCAAAAGTTTGGGTTTTGAACGGTAGTACTTGAGCCCCCCTCATTTATACTATAATCATAATTAGCACATATAAAATACCATTCTGAAAAATCTGTTGGAATTTCTGTATATTGAGTAATGTCTATAGTATTAAGACTTGATAAATCAGTTGTAGAAACTTTATCTATACTACTTATACCAGTATGTGAATCGTAGTAACGAGAACCATCCCAAACTAAAAGACGAACATATCTTTTTTCACTATCACTAACAAGTGTTTCTAATTTAAATCCAAGTGGATTTGGTTCTCTTGTAGGATTACCAAAATTAAAAAGAGTTCCTTGACTTACTTTATCAAGAAATCTAACCCACATTGTAATAGTAAAACCTGTAGTAAGATACTCTTGTGTTTCTGGATTTAAACCTTCTACATATTGACTATCTGTATTTCTTATGATTATACCTTGATTTAAGTTTCTGAACTTTAAATAACCATCTGATTTGTTTTGGTAAGTTGGTCGTTGGTCTTCTAGACCATCTAATTCTTCATCGATATCAAGTAAATATGTATCTAATTGAGCTCTTAATGATTGTAAAGTATTAGAGGTAGGATTATCTTCATTAGTATCATCGATTAATCTAACAATATTACCATCTGGATTATCAGGTGATATATCGTTTAAATCACTATGTACCTGAGGATCAAAGGTTTCATGTACATATGTACCACCGTCTGTTCCATCCATATCAAAATCAGGTAAAATACCCTTTAACTCTGTCCATTCTATAAAGAAATTATCTATTCTTTCTTGACGAGTTTGTACACCAGGTAATAATTCAAATATTGTTGTATCTAAATACTCTTCTGCTTGACCTAAGTCAACTACTGTTTCTACTTGTTTTATATTTATAAACTGACTTACGTTTAATGGATTGTTAGGATTTGATGCATCAATTAATAAATCAGTTATTGGCCAAACACCACCACCATCTGCGGGTGCATTATCAACAATGTCAATTGTTATTGATTCAAGAGCTCCAGTTACATCTATATACCAACTATCACTAAGATGTTGTATAATATCGTTTAATGTTAAACCACTTGATGCGCCGTCTGAACTTGTTAATTCTAAATCTTCTTTATTTGCCTTGATATCCTTTTCAAACAAAATTAATTTATCTGCATTAGTTCTACCAAGTGTTATAATACCATTTCTTATGGTTTTCTGATTTGCTAAAACTATTGATTGATCTACTAAATCATATGTTATTAACTTTTCTGCTATGGCATCTAAAACTTGTTCTAAGGTTGGCATAACTAACTCCTCTTAACAACAAACTCAAAGTCGTCATCAAATATTTGTTCTTGTGTATCATCATATTTTAGTTTTAATAATATCTTATAAGTTCTATCTGGATAAAATCCATCTAACCATTGTATGAAATATGGACTTTCTGTATCACAACTCATTGAAGTATAAGCACTGAATGGAACAATGAACTCATCAGTTGCAACATCTTTGATTGCATACGAACCACTACCCTGTGTAATGAATGAACCCGTAACTGTCTGAACTGATGTTGAAAATGATTTTTGTATATAGCGTTTTCTTGCACCTACTCTAAATTTAACTCTTTCATTTTCTCTATAACTTTCTCTTAAACCTCTCATATAAAGATAATTATCTACAATACCACTCATTGTTAATTCATTAAGAGAACCTGTACTAAATGTGGAATCTTCCCATCGAACTTCTAACTTTGGTGAATAAATTGT
>Ga0080013_1002023_pt1 | contig 25070 bp, 27 predicted proteins | sample ETNvirenome_6_85_FD_69236 | JGI IMG/M metagenome (GOLD analysis project Ga0080013, IMG submission 69236) | Marine viral communities from the Pacific Ocean - ETNP_6_85 (SPADES assembly) (version 2) | ecosystem: Environmental > Aquatic > Marine > Oceanic | place: Pacific Ocean | collected 2013-06-19
ATCCTTATAATCAACCCTACCGATTGATTGACTCAACAACATCTGTTGCCTTGACATTCGATCATGGAGTTTTGATGGACTACCTTGAATAATATTCATCAGTCGTGACCAACCCCAATCCACACTCGTTTGATGTTTAAGACGCAAACACTCTAAATGTGAATCTTCTGCTTTGGCGGTTATATCATTCATTATTATAAAGACTCAATAAAGAACAAAGGGTCAAAAACGGCATGACAAGGCGGACACGTGTTCTTTATATACACGTGTCCACCTGTCCACTGTCATCAAAAAGTGGACATTATTTTTAAAAAAGTGTCCAACCCTTTGTCCAACGTTTGTTAAGTTATTGATATTGTTCATATTTCTCTGGACAAAAATGTCCACTCTTTTGTCCACCCCTTTGTCCACCCCTTAAAAAACGTGTCCAAAAACAGCCCTTTTTCAAACCCCAAAGTGGACATTTTATTTTCAGTGGTCATTTTGCCTGAAACCCTTGTTTTCATTGGGTTTTATTAGTTTTACACTAGAAAACAGTGGCGCATCGTTATAAATCCTATTCTTTGCCATTTCTGCATACTCTGGGTTTAATTCTATTAAAACAGCATTGCGATTATGTTGTTGTGCCACCAATCCTGTCGTGCCAGCACCGCCAAAAGGATCAAGCACAGTTCCGTTCTCTGGACAACCAGCTAGAACGCAAGGCTCTATCAAGTCAGGTGGAAAGGTAGCAAAGTGTGCGCCCTTGAATGGCTTGGTGGTAACTGTCCAGACTGAGCGTTTGTTTGCGCCTTTAATTTCTCTATAATCCCTTCTCTCCATGTTGTGTTTGTTTTCCCCGCCCAAAGCCCCTGATGCTGTTCTTGCTCTAGCCATAATAAAACCCTTGTTTGATTTTTTAACGGGCTCTCTTATTAAATCCATGTCGCAATAATATTTAGCGTTTTTGCTTAATAAAAAAATATATTCATGTGCCTTGGTGCATCTGTCTGTCACGCTCTCAGGCATAGGATTAGGTTTGTGCCAAATAATATCCTGTCTTAGATACCAACCATCTGCTTGTAGAGCAAAAGCCACTCGCCAAGGTATTCCCACTAGGTCTTTAGGCTTTAGCCCTTTAAGCGTTCCCGTTGGTTTCCCGTATTTTACTCCCGCACCTATGTGCGCTTGTTGAATTGTGCCTTCCTGAGAATAGTGTCCTCTGCCACCACCGATATAAGAATCCCCCAAGTTAAGCCAAACAGTTCCATCATCTCGCAACACTCGCTTTACTTCCCTAAAGACTGCCACCATATTCTCTACATATTCTTCTGGTGTTTCTTCCAATCCAAGCTGACTGTCTTTTCTGACTGCTCCGCATTTAGGACATTTGCTTTTATAATAACCTTTTGTTTTTGTGTCTTCCCTCGATGGTCGGTTTATATTAAATTCGGGATTGCCCATCTTTTTTGTAGCGTTTGGGTTGGAGATATGATCACACTTTTCATCCCCACCTTCCCATTCAGCCGTTCCATAATCTCTCAATCCCCAATAAGGAGGAGAGGTAACACAGGTATTAACTGATTGCTCTGGCAGTTGGTCTAACATTTCCAAGCAGTTGCCATTGATTACCTTAATGCTCATTGCTTTATTTTAAATGCTGATGTTGGGTAAAGGGCTACAGGCTCTTGGTCTTCCCAGTCATTGCGGTCAGTTCTGCCACCAAAAGACAGTTCAAAGTCATTGCTGAAGTCAATCCAACCCAAGCAATCAGTCCATTGGACTATCAGCAAACAGGGCTTGCCTGTGACTGTGGTGAGTTCATTTGCCTTCATTGCTTTGGACAAAGCAATCATATATGTGCTGTAGGAGCCAACAGGGTTCGTTCTAACCTTGATTTCGGCAAACCCTACTGTTACCCCCTCTCTTACCATTCCATAGTCTAAATGATAAGATATGGGCAGTTTAATGAAGTTTACGTTCCAACTGTCAGCAATCAGTTCTATTGCCTTTTTTTCTCCGTCAAGATTCTTCTTCGTCTGATAAGTAGGTCGTGCCATTATTTTGCCTTGTGATTATTCTGTCAATTAAATGTCTGACCATGTCAGACCAGACATCTTCATCTTCCTTTGTGTTACAGACTATACAAAGCCTCATAGATACTGGTTTATTTTTTTTACCGCCTACTAGTCTTGATGCCTGTGCGGGAGCGTTGTAACAACACTCACAGTTATTGGGTTGGGGTGGCTTTGTTTTTTTAGATACAAGTAAACTTTCCCCCCGACCCTGTTCATTCAATTCCCCAGTCTCCGTCTTTTTTAACCCAGCCTTTTTCTTGAAGGGATTGTTCCAATTTAGTTTCTTCATGCCTTACTTCCTCTAATAGTCCTTCCAATTCTTTTCTTCTCGCCTCTAGTTCTTTTTCTCGTTTCATCATTTCTACTGATGTGCTTGTTGTTTTAGCCATTTTGTTTACCTTTTTGGTTGGTTGTTTAATAATTTCTTTTTGAATCGGGGGGTCTTCAACTTTTGTTTGAGACGCAAGTAAACTGTCCCCCCGATCTTTTTCTTTATCATCAATGTCCCATATCCCCAATGAGTTCTTGGTAGCCAGCATCACCAACCCACTGATTCCAAAGAGACCGCCAAACGTGATAGAAATCGCGATCATCATTCCGAGGGCGTTGCTGCTCGTTGTGTCAGACATGAAGTTGGTTAATCCGAACCATAGCATAGGCACAGATAGGGTTAATAAGATAATTGCTTGTTTCTTTCTTTTAGTCATTTGGTTCTCCTTAAAATTCATAATCATCAAATCTCATCAATGCCCGGGCGGGTAAACCGAGGCAAATAATCGCTGCTATAAACCGCCCCACAGGAGTGTTTAAAATGTCAACGATTATGCTAATTAGTTCGTTCATTAATTATCGCGTCCTTCCTGTGCGGTAAGTCATTCCACCTGTAGAATTTCTTGCTTGCCATGTGCCAGAACCACCCCTGATGTTCGTGTTGGTCTGGGGGAATTTTTGAAACCACAAATTCCGGTTTATATTTTTCGTTCATGTTTTTCCTTTATAAAATCATATAGATAAAACGGTAGAAACAAGGTTCCTAACAGTAGGAACAAAAGTATCTGCCAGCGATTTGTAAAAATTGGTATTTCCATATGTTATTTTTTTAAGATAGTTTCAATGTAATTGTCTTTTTTTGCAGCGTTTTTGAGTCGTTTGATTTCCTCTCTTAGTTTCCTGTTGTCTCTGCGAAAATATCTTGCCATTTTTTGAAAGTGTAGTTTTTCTGAATCAGTTTCCAATCCTTCCCAGGCTTCTTCCGTGCTATAGATTTTAGTTTTCATGTATCTTTCCTGTTAAAACAAAAATCTCGTTTTCATCACCAGTGTTCAGGAAATCCACATCATCAGGGGGTTTTTTACTAACCCTAACCATGATTTCCGCGAGGGTTAAAGGAGTATCTGATTTGATTTCATAGATCTCTACGCTTCTGGTAGGGATCTCTACTCTATATTTATTTATCTTCTCCATTTGATTTTTTTCCTCTTTCTAAAAATTCTTCAACTTTCTCCAAATTATTCTGTCGCAAATGTTCACATAATTCGTTGAAAATAAAATATAGACTGTTGTATTCTTTTTGTAAAATATCTAATTCATACAGGGCCGTTTTTAATTCCCGTTTCATTTCTTCTTTTATTTTATCCATAGTTTATTTATACGCTCTCAGTTTTAAAAAATAAAGTGAAGAATGACATTTAATCCCAACAAAAATGCAATGAGCCGCCAAAAAAATTCAAGTATAACCCTACCCATTCTCCAACCTTCGCATCACAGCATCTTTTAAAAAAGAACTACTCCGTGCTCGGTGATACATGGCCAATGTCTCTTGGAGAGTGTTTATTTTTTCATCTATTTCCTGTTCCACTAACGGCATCAGCTGGTCCCTGATCATTGAATCGGGTTTCAGCTTGTTCCAGGCATCAACCCAGACATCTGACACCGTGTATTGCACATCGAACAGGTGCTCTTTAATTCTACTCATTAGTTTGTGCCAGGGTTTTACTCCTGTCCACATCTTCAATGGTGATTTTATATTTTTGACCGTAAACGTCCCTAATATCAATAGTCTTGGTTAAAGGTCCACGGCTATAATCTGAGTCATCAGCGTTGACATGGCCGACTTCCTTGATAATGGGATTGGTGGGTTTACTGAAATAATGGTGATTGAGCTGGGGTTCTTTAATACAGTTCTTTAACAACCCCTGGATCTCATAGGCGATATAATCGCAAAAGACTCCTGGTATCATAATTCTCTCCTCTCTAAAGTAAATGACTTAACAAAAAACATTCTAAAGAAATATTTTAATTTTGCAACTTTTTTTCGTTTTGTTGTTGCGCAACAACACTGAAACCCTTTACCTATAGCCTTTTTCTTAGGTTCGATTTAAAAAAATCTCTTAAAAACGCTCGAAACCCCCGAATATAAAGACTTTTTTCTCTAAATTATGGAACCTGGTGTTTTTCCCTTCCCAAATTCCTATTAAAAATCAAAGACTTACAAGCCCTTTACTTTTTTGGTATAATGGGGGGTGTTTTGAAAAAAACACATGTGTTCTTTAACAACCAGAAAATTAATTTCAACCAAAAAGGAGAAAGAGATGAATATTAAATTAAATTCATATTTTTCCGGTGCGGGATTATTAGACATTGGACTACTCAATGCCGGGATCGATATCCAGGCAAGTTATGAGATTGATCCAGTCGCTTGCCAGGTGCAACGCGATAATGGTCATAACGTGAGTCAACTTGATCTCACTCAGAAACTTGTCGAGGAGGACGTTCTAGCCGATGTTCATGCCTACACTTATCCATGCACCAAGTATTCAGCAATAGCTGATATACACGGAACCAGGACAGGCGAAAATTTATTTCTACATGCGTTTAGGCACATGGCCATCGCAAGACCAGAAATTTTTATTATCGAGAATGTCCCTGGAATGAGAAAATTTAAGGTAGTAATGGAAGCCATGACAAAACTTCCAGATTATTACACTACCACTTTCTGTCCAATCAAATCTGAATTTTGGTTGCCACAAAAGAGAAATCGACTGATCATCATTGGATCTAAGAAAAACTTTAGTTGGCGTGAACCAAAACCACATAGAGTAAAAAAACTCGCTGAGATTTTACTCAATGAACCTCAGATTGATTATCCAAAGGCATTAACCAATCGAATGAAAGGGAAATATCGTGATCTTCCGATCATCAGTGATCCCGACAAAAACGATATTGCACCTTGTTGTGTTGCTCATTATTCAAAAGATCGCAGCACCAGGGTAGTGGTTGATAAAAGATACCCTCTTGGAGTCCGACCATACGCCGTTAGAGAGTATGCAAGACTACAAGGCGTTCCCGACAATTATAGTTTTAATTGCTCAAACAATGAAGCCTATAAATTGATTGGTAATGGAGTATCTGTGCCGATAGGTGAATGGCTTGGTCACGAAATGACCAGGTATTTCATCAACTAAATAAAAAGCCTACATCAAGAAATTGGTGTAGGTTTTTTTTGAATAAAAAAAAGGGCTTTTTCCAACTGCTTCCATTCATAAGGCGTTTTTAGTTTTAACAGGGGCCGATGCTTGATCCCGTGGTCCAGGACTTCCCTGGCTTCGTTGCCTGAAAAAAGATACATGGTTTTCTTGTTGGTGCCGACTAAAATGAAAGTTCGCACCTCGGCTCGTGCAAATTTTATCAACCAGGCGGTCTGTTCGGGCGTTAGATGCACTTTGTTGCCTCTGGCTATCTTTAACTCCACCCAGCAACAAACGCCCTTATACGCGCCAAAAACGTCAGGGATTCCCCGTCCTGTCCCCCCGGTTTCGATCCGTTGCCAAAGAGGTGCTGCCAGGTTTCTTTTTAAATTCAACCATAAGTTATACTCTTTCATCTTTCAGCCGGATAATTTTGACTTTATGTTTTTCCGCCAACCACTGTCGCAATAACCGGTGAGTTTCTTCTTCATTGAACCCTTGTCCTTGCAGCTTTTTCTTTTTCTTCTTGAAACTGAAGTAGCCTTCATAGTAATCGCCCTCTCCGATCTGGCAACGCCGTACGATCTGCCAAACACGTTGCTTGGTCAAATGAAAACTCTCAGCTATTTCTTCCAGGGTCCTGGAACTGTTTAAATAATCATCATAAATGCCGAGGTTCCTTTCCCGGTAGAAGATTGCTTTTCTATTGCTAATTCCTTTCATTATCGTATATCCGCAAACAAAGGTGCATCGTTATAAATTCTCTTTCTGGCCATTTCTGCATACTCTGGGTTTAATTCTATTCCAACAAACTCTCGACCTAACCTCTGACAAACAACCCCTGTTGTGCCACTTCCCATGTAGGGATCAAGCACAGTCTTTGCATCAGGAAACACCGCTAAAATATCTGTAACCATTTGTTCGGGAAAAGCTCTGGTATGATTGCCCCTTGTTCCTACAGGTTTCCATTCCCGCCAATCAAATACATCATGTTTATTAAGAATGTTTTTTAGTTTTGTTTTTGGGCTTTTTGATAACCAATATAATCTTTCAGTCCAAGGATAAAACCTTATTTTGTCAAAGTTTTGGCTACGGGTTATCCAGACAATTTCCTGTTTGATTATAAATTCCGATTTCAATAACCACGCATAAGGAGATATTTGAGCTCCTTTTTTTATTCTGTTCTTGTGATTATAAAACAAACTTCCTTTTTCCTGTAAAACCCTAAAACACTCTTTTAAAAAGCATACTTGAACAAATTGATATTTTTCTTCAGGTAAATCATCATCATACGCTTGGTGTCTTTTGTTTCCTGTGTGATGGCTGTTCCCCAAGTTATAGGGAGGAGAAGTAATTATAAGATCAACAGAACTATCTTTTATTTCTTTCATTACCTCTAAGCAGTTGCCTGTTTTAATTTCAATGCTCATTCCTTTCATTTAACACTTCCCCAGCTTTTTCCAATCTCTACATCGACAACATTGGGAACCTGGAGTTTGACACAGTTTTCCATGATTTCTTTGATGTTTTCCATTTCTTTCTGTTTGGAAACCCCAATATCCAATTCATCATGGATCTGGATATATGGAACATAGCCTTCTTGCCAGAGATCAAGCATGGCCTTCTTGGTCATGTCGGCAGCAGAACCTTGAATCAAACGATTCAATGCCTTATAGGTATAGGCTCGGATCAAACCTTCCTTGCCCCATTTTTCAACCGCCTGGTTGTAAGGCAATGGAATACTGTTTTCATTGGTTGTTTCATACATGTTGAATCGGCAGCGCCTTCCCAGGATAGTGGTAATGTAGCCTTTGTTGGAAGCTCTGCGCATACAGGCATTAGACAAGCCCTTGATAAAAGGAACATTTCGATGATATTTATTGAAAAGTTCTTCGGCTTCGTTTTCTGATATGCCAAGTGCCTGGGTTAATCTTTGCCTTCCCATGCCATAGGAAAGCCCCAGGTTGATTGTTTTTGCTTTTTTGCGGTCTATGCCTGCAAGCTCTGCAACAATCTGGTGGAAATCAGCTTTTTCTTCTTGGTATGCACTTACTGCCAGATCCGCGCCTCCCTGTTTGGTCAGGGCAGCATAATGAACCGTGATCCGTGGTTCTTGTTGGTTGTAATCAAACACGCCCCAATATTCTTCACCATCGGGAATGAATAGATCACGAACCAATTTCCCAAGTTCCGGGTCTCGTGCCGGAACCTGTTGCAGGTTAGGATTACTATAGCTGAACCGACCACTGACCGTGCCCCCACTGTCTGAACGCAAAGGATTGATCTGTGCATGGATTCGTCCCTGGTGCAAATGCCCAAAGACCATTTTTTCAATGAAAGTAGTCCTTAACTTGTTCAGTTTCCTGGCTTTTACAATAGCCTGGGGCAGCTCATGTGAATGGCTTTCCAACCATTGAGCCGTGAAACTTGGTGCATTGGTCTGCACTGTTCTCGGATAGGTCAAGGAATTTTTTTCAAAGGCTCTGGCGATTGAGGCAGCAGCCCAAAGATCAATGGGGCCACCAAAATTCTTTTCAATGTATTTGAGCAGATCTTTTTCTTTTTTATGCAAAGATGTTGCTGTTTGTTCAGCTTGATCCTGGTTGACCAGCAGACCGCGCCAGCGCATTTCGATTAACAACGGTAAGATACCGCTTTCCAGGGCATAAATTTCCTCAAGGTTCTGCTCCTTTAGCACCGGCTTGAATTGTTGCCACAGGTTTAAGGTCAGAGCTGCGTCCTGTTCGGCATAGGCTCCGACATATTTGGACGGCAGTTTCCACATTTCTGCTTTGGGGTTAACACCCCAGCTCTTTGCAGCTTCTTTCAACAGCGTTTCGTCCTTGCGTTCACCACAATATTCAAAACCCAAAGAGTCCAGGGAATAACGATTGCGGTTCTCGTCAATCAAGGGGGCTGCAATCATGGTGTCCTGGATCTTGCCTTGCATTTCAACACCTTCACGTTTTAACCAGCCGACATCGTATTGGGCGTTGTGGAATATTTTATCGCTCGAAGTATTTAGCTGGTCTTGTAACCACTTTAATACAAGGGTTTTGTCCAGGTTTCCACCGCCCTCATGTTTAAAGGGGAAATATCCAGACCAGTCCTTTACTGCCACAGAAACACCAACCACTTCACCATCATTAGTGGCCCAGCCGGGGCCATTGGTTCTTATGTTCGGGTCTCTGGTCTCAAGGTCAACCGCCATTTCCTCAGCTTCTTTTAGGTTTGGAAACGTGGAAGGTGGAGTCCAGGAAGAATCTAGCCCAACCAAGGGTATTTGCACTGGGTCCTTCATTTTTGTTCCTTGTTGGGGAATTTTTTGAGTGTGATTCCTTTCTTGATCTCAGTTGGCAAGACCTGATCTTTATTGGCTTTCCATTTTTCTAAATGTAATGTGGTTTGCCACCGTTGTTTTAGACATAAAAATATTTTATGAATCATTTTGTTCTCCTCTATTATTAATAAAATCATCTACTAACAGCAGATAACACCTTAAATCTTTTATGTCGTCCATAAGCCCTTCGGGGCTGCGGTCTTCTTTTATTGCTTTAAAAATATCCCAGCCCTGTTTCTTGACTTGGTTTTCAATACGGTCCCATTTTCTGGCTAACATCATGAACGCCCCTACGCCTCCCCTTTTTTTCCAGGAATTTCCGTAAGAATCTTCCGAGCGTATGATTTTATTGACATCGGCAGTGCTCAATGCCATTAATTTTGTTCGACTAAGTTTTTCTTTCATAAAAATTATCTTTACAAATCTTGGTAAAAGCACAAAAACGACAGGAAAATTCAGAAGGAGTGGTGTCAAAAACCTCGTCTGTGGTTAGAGCTAGGCCCCTTGCATGAAAATCCTTTTGCTTTTCTGCTGCTTCCTCGCGGGTGAATGAATATTTGGTTATTTTGTGGTGGTCCAGATACCACAACTCGGTCTGAATGGTTTTAAGTTCTGGAAAACGCTTGAACACACAACAGGCATAAAGGGCACATTGGTTCTTGTAGCCTTCGTTGTATTCTTTGTAGCGTCCTGTTTTGAAATCAATAACTTTGGCGTGAGGTCCGTCCTGGACAAAAGCATCAACAACGTATCGACCCCAGGTATCTTCACCGTCCCAATCACTTTTTTCCCAGCTCAGGTTAAACGCCCATTTTTCTTCAACGCAGACATCTCCTTTTTTGTAGTCTTCTCTTAATTGTTCAAAGCCTTCATAAAACAAATACAATTGTTTAGGCATTTCTTCTAATTCATTTTTAATATATTGTTCAGCCAGCTTATGGATCTTAAGCCCGCGTTCAGCAGCAGGGTGGGATTCTTCAGGGTGCTTTTTGACATAGCGATAAAATGCTTTTTTAGGGCAGCTCTCGTATGTGCTTAAACGACTATGTGACCAACGGTTTATCATTTCAGTAGGCTATTTGAAAATATTTATTTGTCATGGGCTGTATAACATGCAGGTTTTCTTTGGTTCTGGTAACAGCCACATAAAAAATCCTGTTTTCTCCTTCGGGGTTCTTACCCATTTCAACCCAGGAACTATTGGCGATATCAGTGAGCACCAGAACATTGTCCGCTTCTCCTCCTTTTGCACCGTGAATCGTGCTTAATTTAACACGGGGCTTGGTTATTTTTTCTTCTTTTCTCAAGCACGAAATCAAATACTCTCTTTCCTGGATACCTATTCTATCAAATGCTTCATGCCAAATTGTATTGACCAACAGTCCATGTTCCTTTTCCAGAGTGTCCAGATCATATAAAAGATCCTCGTCTGCTGTTTTTAAGTTCTTTTTGCCTCGTTGTATGCCTTTTCCGGCAGACATGCAAGCATAGACCTTTTTAACCTGTTTTAAAGATACTTTGTTATCTTTTCTAAGTGCCTCCCAAGCATATATAGCATCTAACAAAGACTTTCTAACAGAGTAGCGCTCGTTTCTTTGGTAAAAAACTCCGGTAATTTTTAAAAAATCCTCAATAGCGTTCAATGAATAATTGTTTCGGGCCAAAACAAGCCATTCCCCTGAAGACATGTCTATATGTTCATAGGAAGTATGAAAATTGACCGTACCTTCTTTCTCTCTTGGCTGCCATTTTTTTTCGCGTCTGTTTTTGGTGCGAGTAATGATTTTATTGGCGAGTTCGTGTATTTTTTTAGGCACCCTGTATGATTGTTTCAATTGTATTTCCTTGCCCCGTAAATCAATGAACTGCTGAACATCAGCTCCGGCCCAGTTATAAATAGCCTGGTCATCGTCCCCGGCTATAAAAATTTCTGTTGCATTTTCTGCTAATTTTTTGACACATTTCCATTGTAGTGCAGATAAATCTTGAGCCTCGTCTATAAACAAAACATCAAGATCGGGAATATTGGTTGATTCCAGAAAGCGTTCAAGCATATCCGTGTAGTCATTTAAGAAACGAGAATTTTTATATTTTTCATAAGAACGACAGAACCAATCAAAATGAACCCAATTGAAATCGGAAAAGCCGTTGTTCCATTCCTGTTTGTAAGGCACTCTTTTGTTTCTTGAAATGTTTTCCAAGAACAGCATTTTATCTGCTTTGGTTAAAACAACCGGAGTTCCTTCCAGGGAACTCCAGGAGCCAGTGATTCTTTCTCCTATTATTTCCCCAAATTCTTTCAAGTCCGATTGACTCAAAACATCTGATTTTTTTAAATTGAGCTGTCGATAACACAAAGAATGTATGGTCCTGAAATAAGGCAGATCCTGTGAATCAAGAATAAATTTGGTAGTGGCACGTTCCAGGGCTTCCCTGGCTGCTTTTCTGGTAAAAGCCAGATAAGCAATTCGTCCTGGGCTTGTGCCTTTTTCTAAAAATTTTTCCACTTCATTCAATAAAAAAGTAGTTTTTCCGGTGCCTGGTGGCCCGACAACGATATTCCACATTAAAAACCTTCCTGATCCATGTTCGGTGTATCCAGTTGTATTTCTTCTTCATATTCAAAAGCCGGGATCGCCCAAACATTGATTCCTCTTTTTTTAATGCTCCAAAAACGGTGTTCTGCGCCTAAGTCTTTCAGTTTTGAGGCAATTCTGTTAGACCCCATTTCTGTAAAGCGTTGTTTAACAAGATAACTTTTAAGGTCTTTTAACCTAAAATAAGTAACATGTTCTTTTGTCCATGGTTTCCCTAAGAGAATTTCATCTTTTACAGAGGCTTGTGCCAAGTCTGTGCAAAAGGATTCTAATAATTCCATGAATTGTCCTTCAATAGAAACATCTTTGCTGACTTCTATGATCTCCATGCCGTTTTCCATCAGGTGTTGTACTAAATTTTGCCAACTTTTTTCATTCATTCTCGGAGGCATTAAGTTTAATTGTTCCATGCACACTCTTTGAAAACGCAATTGATTTTGTAATTGTTCCGTGGTCAATTCGATTCTGCGATCACTTATTGAAATGAACCACAGGGGTGGGTCCGTGTTTAGTTTTGCCAGACTGGAAAAGGTTGGAATCCCGTGATCCTCTCCCACTCCATAACGAAAAGTTAAACATTTATTTCTGTTGCAGTAGGAACGGATGGGTTCGGTTGAGCAACGGTAATTATAGTCTTTTTTTTGCAGGGTCTTTATCAAGGCCAAAACCTCCTGTGCAGGTAATGGGGGAGTAACATATTTCCTGTTGTATTCTTCTATTTTTTTATCCCAAGTATCTGGGGTTGCTTTTTTCAGATAAACACCGACATTAAATAACCCGTTGTTCCTGGTTCCTTCCGGGAACCCTTGTTTCAAAAGAATTTTCAAACAAGGCGGTCCTTCCTTTAAGTCTTTTGTTTCAGGAACTTTTATGGCTAAGAGTTCCTTATGGGAAATTTTTCTTGCCGTTGCTAAACCAAGAAACTTTTTCATGGAGATTGCATTTCCTTTTTCATTAAAAGCATATCGGGTAGAGTCATCGCCGCCAAAGTAGGGCATATTTAGCCAGGAACCTACATCATTTCTTTGGACCAAAATTTCTCTTTGTTTAGGGTATATTTCAACTCCGCCGTGACCCAAGGCAGCAGAAAGTTCTCTTAATTTATCTTGCATGTCGCCAGCAGGAATAGCCTCTTTTACAAATAAAAAAACATGTGCCCCGCCACTTTTACTGCGACAGACAACCATGGGAAATTTTTGATATTCTATTAAATGGACAACATGGGGAATATCTAAAGGGTAAACATCAATGTCTATACAACCCCAATATACTTGATTATCTTCAGTTATAGGTATGATACCTAGACTATCTTCGCCATTGAGATGGTTTTCCCAATGTTTTGTCTCAGCACCACCGCTTTTGACTGTTCTTGCTTTTCCTTTTTGTTTGGGTGTCAGTGAGGTTTCTATTTGAAATATGCCATGTGCCCTGGTTGAGCCTCTAAATAAACGAAAAAAACTTATTGCCAATTTTTGCAATTCTTACTCCTTAAAAATGGGGGCTTTTACACCCCCATTTAAACCACCCACTAAAAAGGAACGTCCTCTTTGGTTTGCTCACCAAATTCAGGAGAATTTACTGTTACAGCTAAGGCTTTTGCCTGACTGTAAAGTGCGCCGTCTGTTATTTTCCCTCTCTCGTCTATTTTCCAACCATACCAAGTGCCTTTGTTGTTTTTCTCTGGCACCGTAGTTAATTGGTAAAGATGACTATAGGAAGCTGGAGTAAATGATTCCCCGTTTCCTCTAGTTATACGAAGTGAGTTCATGTTTGCTAACCAACGCCTTGATTTTTTCAACTGCGTGGAAGCCATGGCAATCATAACCGGTGTGGTTTTGCCATTTTGAACCAACAAAACATAATGGTTTGCAGTGGTTTGAATGTAGTTACCGTTTTGCAATTCATCTTGTCCCTTGTTATTTCTCGTGGTTTCACTCAAAATTCCAGGGTTCTCATGAATAGTAACAAACCCGCCTCCTGCGTCTCTATCAACAAACTCTAAATAGACGCGTTTGTAAGCGAGGGGTACTACTGTAACGCCTTGGTCTCCCCGGCAATACTCACCAGTGATATTATTCATAATATCGCCAACTTGCAGTCCAGGAATGAAAGAACCGTCATTCTCATCAACTTCTTTATTGGTCTTTTGAGCAATTTTCAATTGAGGAATGATTAGATCGTCCGGAGTTACGTTTTCTAGTCCAGCACCTGCATCTTCTGCAAAAGTTTCTGCCGAAATAGTGGTTACTTCTTTTTTCGTGTTTTTTGTAGCTTCATTCATTCTTATTTTACCTTTGTTATTTTACTTTTCTGACCTATATAAACATTAAAAGTGTCCAAAGGCAGGTCAGTACCTTTTTCCACTTGCTCCCTCACAAAGGCTTTAAGCGTCATGGGTTCTACCCACTCTTTTTGAGCAGTATTCATCCCTTTGCCGTCAAGTTCGTTAAGGAGATTCAGTGCAGCATCGTCTTCGTCTCTTCCGAAACTAACCGACACTGTATTTTTAATCAGATCCGCAAAATTGTTTTCACGGAGCCAATCAAAAGCGGTTTCTCTTGTGTCTGGAGTAATTCTGGCACTGTAATAGGTAAGTGTGCTTACTTTGGTGCCGTCTTTTAATTTGAACTCAGACACACCTGCAGCTATTAATGCTTCAGGGAGCAGGTCTTGGGAAATTCTTCGATGCTTTTCTTTCAGCACCTTCATCTCATTTTCTTTTTCTTCTATCTGTTCTTCAAGATCTACTTGTGATTCAGCCAAAACAGAAATACTTTGTATTCCTTCATTGGTTACATTTACCTGTTCAGCCTCATCAAATAAAATTTCATTTTTCATGCCTTCACCTCTACTGGATAATACATAACTTCACGCCTGTCCCATTTTAAGAGCTTGACTTGTTGTCTGTTTGCCTGGAGAGCGTAATGAATGGCAAAGCCAATTGCTGCAGGATCGCCTATCAGCAATAAAAAATCATTGTCATTAAAGTTTTTCAATGCATTTTTAAGCCGGGCCACAGTAGGAGCAGGACTGAACATCATGTTTTCTCTGGCAGGAAGAATAATCTTCAGGTCTCCATATTTGGACGCAGAAAGAATATTTTTGTTGGGGTCGGGTTCTTGGACTACATATACGGTCATCTCTTATTTCTCCTGTCTTAATAAAAAAGAAAAGCACCCGAAACAAAGAAGGGGTATCAAAGATAAACTACTCTATAGTAGACGAGTGCTTTTCCATAAAGCTATTATATTGCCTCTGAAGAAAAAAACAATAAATTTTTTTTCATTAATTTTGGAAAATAGCCAATAAGCCAATAGCTTTTTGTGTAAAGTATTGATGTATATAGTAAAAGTGGCTATTACGGATGGCTATTGGCAGGCTATTGGCAAACTCAGTGCCAATATCTTCTTTACTTTTGCCAGGGACGACTATAGACTTACTTATTACATAAAGAAGAAATAAGAGAGATGCTAAATTTTGTATACAAAACAAAACCTTATAAACATCAAAAAACAATACTAGAAGACACCTGGTCCCTTAAGGAACATGCTTTGTTTTTGGAAATGGGCTGTGGCAAGAGTAAAATACTACTTGATAACATTGCCATTCTTTATGGCCTAGGAAAAATAGATAGTGCCTTAATTGTTGCTCCCAAAGGAGTTTATGATAATTGGGTGATTGGGGAAATACCCTTGCATTTACCTGATTATATTTCCCACCAGACCATAAAGTGGTCTCCCCTGGAAACTAAAAAGAACCAAAAATATCGGGAACAAGCATTAAAACAAACATTTGATCTTACTTTTTTAATCATGAACGTAGAGGCTTTCAGCACCCGAAAAGGCACAAAATTTGCTTTTGATTTTTTATTCCATAAGAAAGCGATGTTCGCTGTAGATGAAAGCACCACGATTAAGTCTCCTAAAGCTAACCGTACCAAGAATATTGTCCGTTTATCCAAATATGCTGAGTATCGAAGGATACTAACCGGTGCACCTGTTACCAGGAGTCCTCTTGATCTCTACACTCAATGTGAATTTTTGGACCCAGAACTATTGGGTTACAGCAGTTATTATAGTTTTAGGACCAGATATGCTGAAATGGTCAATCGCACCTCAGGGGGTCGCAGCTTCAAACAGGTAATTGGTTATAAGAGATTGGATGAATTAAACGAGCTGCTTAAATCATTCAGTTCCAGGGTTTTAAAAAAAGACTGTCTGGATCTTCCAGACAAGGTTTACATCACCAGAAAAATTGAAATGACCCCAGAACAAAAGAAAACCTACAATGAAATCAAAAAATATGCTCTTTCAGATCTTTATAACGAACAAAAAGAAAGGCAACAGGTTTCAGTGACTTCAGTGCTGACAAAACTATTGCGATTGCACCAGATTTCTTGCGGTTTTACCACAGTAGACAGTAAAGAGAACATCGCCCTTAAATCAAGACGTTTGGAAGAACTGATGAATGTTCTGGAAGAAATTGAAGGAAAAGCAATTATTTGGGCCAATTACCGATACGATATAAAACGTATCGTAGAGACTATCCAAGAAACATACGGCACAAATGCCGTAGGCTCTTATTACGGCGACACAAGTGATATTAATAGGGCGCTATACCTTAAACAGTTCCAAGACCTTAAATCGCCTCTCAGATTCTTAGTTGGAAACACACAAACCGGGGGTTACGGGATCAATTTAACTGCTGCTTCCACAGTGATATATTATTCTAATAATTTTGACCTAGAAAAAAGGCTTCAGTCAGAAGACCGAGCACATCGCATAGGTCAAGTAAATAAAGTTACTTATATAGACATTATTTGTAAAGGAACCGTAGATGAAAAAATTGTCAGATCTCTTTTGGCTAAGCAAAACATTGCTGCCCAAGTCCTCGGAGAGGATGCCTGGAAAGATTGGATTAAATAATTGTGAGTGTTGTTATGAGGCTCCTGCTGTACGAGGCATCATACATAAAGCCACGACTCGTCAGCATCGTTTTTCTTGTTGTGAAAGCTGTGCTCGTTTAGACACAGAGGCTTTTTGGGAAAGGTTTATTCATAACTTAATCAACCGAACACTTAAGTATCAAGAAGAAGGTTATTTTGGTTGAAAATTATATACATCAAAAGGTTCCACTTGAGGCTTCATTGTAAAACCACCTCCACCACCATACATTCCGCCAATACCGCCGCTGCCATAACCACCGTACATTGGTGGTCTGCCATAACCGCCATATTGTTGTTGAGGACGATATTGTTGTTGACCACCGCCACCAGCACCACCGCCACCAGCACCACCGCCACCAGCACCACCGCCACCAGCACCACTACCATCATCTACAGGAGGAGTGGGGTTAAAGCTCTGTTGTTGGTAATTCATTAAATTGTATAGGTCAGTTTGAGGGTGTTGTTGTATTTGAAAGTTTCTGTTCATTGCTCCTAGTCCCTGCGCATAGGCATAAGGGTTAGAACCAAACATCTGTTGACCAAATCCCTGAGTCAGTCCTCCGTAAGGACTAGGTTGGGGTCGAGGAGGCATCATGCCACCATAACCGCCACCGTAGCCACCATAACCGCCACCGTAGCCACCCATCATTCCGCCACCGTAGCCACCCATCATTCCGCCACCGTAGCCACCCATCATTCCGCCACCGTAGCCACCCATCATTCTAGGGTCTCCATACCCACCACCAAAATGGCGCATTGGTGGTCTGGGAGGGAATCTAGAAGGTGGACTCATTCCGCCTCGGTAGTTTTGCCATGTAGTTCCGTAAGGATTGTTTAGAGCACCAAGCCCACCACCACCGTACATTGGGTAGTTGGGTCGGGGTTGTTGTGGTGGGGATGGAGACCAATTTGGCGGTTTCCAATGTCCTCTAGGAGCTTGTCCCATTCCGTACAAGCCCCCCACCAAGTCCCTTTGTTGTTGTTGTGGTCTTTCTATTAGCATTATATATCGTACCTCAATGGCATTAGTTTGCTCCGTTTAGTTCCACCACCAGTATTATACGCTTCATAGACCTTTCCGCCTAAATTATAATACCCTACCTCTGCTTTAGTTTCTTGTTGAGTTAAGGGTCTAGCTACAGGGACTGTTGGTTCTTCTTCTCCTACTGGTCTTTGTTCTAAGATGTTATAGGTTTGGAGCGCTCTCAAAGTTGACTGAACAACAGGATCAGTCATCCACTTAGTAGCTTCATAACGATTTACTAAATCCTGTGGGTTAAGAAGATCCTTCACTACTCTTTTCTGCCTAGCATTAAGTCCAAATCGACTGACTGCGGTAAGTAATCTTCCTGGACGAGTAAACAAACCTACATAAACTCTAGCAACATCGGTTGCCATTTTATACATATATGTTCTATTGGCTAATCCTGGACCAGTCAGGCTTCCAGTTTTTGGTTCAAATATTCTGACAATTTTTTGAATAGTTTCAAATCCTTTAGCAAAGTTTTTACCATACCATAAATCAAGGAAGTCTCTATTGTCGTCTAAGTATTTTAACATTTTTGTAGAATTGCCAAAATCATCAGTCTTCTTAAGCATTTCCCTCATGATTTGTGCCTTATAGCCAGCGTTTGCTTCATTCCCTGCTTTACCAGCGTTGCTTAAAATACTATGTAGTTCTTGAGATTGTTTATAATTATCCCCACCCCATGTTTTCTTGAATATTGTAGAGGGCTTTTCAACAGCCACATCAACATCTTTACCCCATGGTGTTTTCTTTATTTGAGCAATGATTTCATTTTGTGCAAGCATTCTTTGTTCTACTGCTCTTGCTGCAGAGTCGGCAGTTTTGAATGCTGCTCTATCTGCTTCATCAAACCACCGATCATAGTTTCTTCGGTTTGTTTGAAGCCATGCATCATGCTGTGCTGGGGTTAAGGGCTTGTATCCTTTAGCAGTGTACATTTGATCCTTATAGCTTTGTTTGATTGCACCTTTGATCCACTCTAATGCATCACTGTATTCTGGCTTATTTAACACGTCTCTCAAGACTACTGAATCAGCCTCACTACTATTAGCTAATAGTTTTTTTATGAATGCAACATCATCTAGGCTATACTGACCAACCTGTTTAGTGCTTCCTGGGACTCTTTTTAGTAAATCTCCTACTAATCCTTCTTCAAAGTCATTGATAAATTGTCGATATGCTGCTTTATTGTCAGTAATTCTTTTAATTAATATTTCCCCTTGTTCCCCGCCTAGTTTAAGAGCCTGTTCTCTGATGGCGTTTTCTTGAAGATCCATCCATGCACCCTCAATTTCTTTTAAAGCTGTGTATTCGTTGTAGTCCCCACTTTTCATGGCTGCTCTTTTAGCCTTACGAACCAAATCAATACTGCTGTTGACTTGTGCGTTTGTTATTTTTTGAGGGAAGCCTTTTTTAGTGACTTTTGTCAAAGGATCGGTCGCCCAAGAACCATATATTTCTTTTTCAACAGAAGGGTAGACAGAACTTTTAATTCGTTTTATCATGTCTCGGGATAAATCTTGAATTGGACCAACACTGACCACTTTACCAAATCTTAAATCATTAGCTATGCTTGCAAATTCTGCATCAAAGACATCTAGTTGATCGTCTACTGCTTTTTGTAATGTCCCTCTGACTGCTGTGCCTGCTTCTCCACCTTCCATAGAACCTTTAACAAAGGCTTTTGCTGTTTTTATAGGTTCTCCCTTTTCTATTTGAGCAAGTATTGCAGCCTCTTCAGCCAACGCTTTACGAGTTCCTTCTTTAGCAACTCCTATAATCTGTTCTCCTAGCTCAGTTCTTGCCTTGGGTCCAGTACCTAAGATTGTTTCAGTGACAGTATCAAATCCACCCTCTCCAACGAGTTCTCCCTTTTGGCGTTCAAATACTTTTGCTTGTTCTTTTTCTGCTTGTTGAAGGAGTTTAGGGACTTCACCACTTTCTTGGAGCTTAAGTTCATCCATTTGTTTTAATAAAGTATCTGGGAAAACTTCGGGTGTGTAGGGAACTCCCTCTGCTTCTGCAGCCAACTTACCCATAGGGGTAGCAGGTACAACTCTTACATGTTCTAACGCTACTGCTCCTTTCATTACTTGGGGTGCACTCATTGTTTCAAAAAGTTCAACACCCTTCGAGCCAAGACTTTGAAAATAACCTTTTACTTGGTTAAAGGCTTGAACAAATTCATCCAGACCAAATGGTAAACCTTTAGGTGGTTTAAATGCATCTAGTCCTGTAAGTTTACCAACAACAGGAGTAAACAATTTTAATGCTACAGGGACACTAGCAGAAGCACCGCCAACAAGCAGTAATTCTTTCCATAATTGTGTTCGCATTTCTTCGTTTGTCCAATCCCGTAATTCTCCATCTACATCTGTTTTTAATAAGCCTCTTCTTCTTGCTAATGCTAGTTCACCATAACGCATACCACCATAAGAGACCACATCGGATAAAATTTGCGGAGTCCATCCACCTTTACCTTTGGTAGCATATGCTGTTGTCAAACCAGCCCCAATCATACCTAAAATCTTAGGAGCTTCCATCCCAATATCTCGCATTTGCACTCCTGGAGTCCAGAAAAAAGTTGCCTGCCCAGTCTCAGGGTTTTCGTACATTAATCGATTGGTGTGTGGTTCTCTTTGTACTTTGAAATCATGAATCAGCCAGTTAGGATCATCCTTGGTATCACTATAGTATTCACCTAATAGTTTACTCATTGCGCGAGGAGTGTCTTGGGTTTCGGGAGCATGCCAAAGCATTCTTTGTAAATATCTTGGGGCACCTTCAAAACTTACTCCTGCTTCTTCGGCACGTTTCCACTGGTCGTCTAGAACTTCCTCTACTTTTTTATCAAAGGGGTGTAAACCGCTAATTTTTTCTCTATCGGTCCAAGTTTGCACTACTTTAGCCATTGGACTGACAAACGAAGGATCAGGTGCACCCCACTCAGTTTCTGCTGCTGTTTCAAGGTCTGCTAATTGTTCAGGAGTAATATCTCTACGAATGTTGGCAGGGTTATACCCTCGTTCTCTTATATAGGCATCGAGTCCTGGGAATGTAGCGGGATCGGGTGAAGGTCCAATAATATCTTGAACTACATCACTGCTTCCTGCTACATAACTATCGATTATCTCGTCTAACGGGTCTGCTCTTACTGTATCAAATATTCCCATTATGGTTTTTTATTCCTTCTGTCGTATGCATTCAAATACAAAACAAAAGAACCGAACATTTGTTGATCATCTTTAAAATATTTTTCTGCAAGTTTACTGAGCAGTTTGGTTCTAGTCTTTTGTATTATCTCACCCATTTTTTCTGAGTGGATGTCTGTAATCTTTTCTTCGTCTGCTACTAATTTAATGATTTTAGATTCGTTTGGTTTATATTCAGCTATAATTTGCCCAAACGACACATCGCCTTTTGTTAATTGTTCACTGTCTGTATTGCCATCAGCCCATGCCTTAACGCTCTCAGGACTTATATCAAGTGTCACTACATTAGCTGGTGGTGGTAATACTCTACCATCCACAACAGTACCAACTGAATCAAGATACCCTTGATATCTGTCTCTAAAGGGTGCAGTATCAAAAACATTTGATTTTGCAGGATCAATCGTGTACTCTCCATCAGCTCCCATAGTGATATAACCCATGATTTCTAATGGATTTTTCCATTCTGTTTCTAATGTTGGTAAGTCTTCTCCTGCTTGATTCTTCTTAGTGCCTTGCTTTATAACATCTATCAGTCCACCACTCTTTGGGAAAAGTTGTAGTGTGGAATCATACTGCCCTAACAGCATATTTGCTGTAGTGAATATGTTTGATGTAAATCTATCTGAAGTCATGGCTTGTCCACCAAAGCCCTTTATCCATAAGGCTAAGTCTTTATCAGATAAGGCTCTTCCTGTTTCTCCCTTACTTCTAGCTCCTGCTATGGCTAAGTGAAATAACAACTGGTCTAATCGGCTTTGTTCAATACCAGCCTGTGAAAGTTTTTTATAAAATGAAGATTTTTGAATATTGTTTAAAGAATTAACTCCACCAAATACTCCACTACCTGCTAAATAACGATTGTACATTTCATCGTAGCTTACTGTGTCTACGACCTCATTATCGTCATTAAGAATATCGAATCTAGCGAGTTCTGGGGCAGTGTCTTCGTTTGCAAATAAAAGCCCTGCTAAGTCTTTTGCAGAATCTATAATCCCTGTTATGTTCGCTAAACCACGACTGGCTGTACCTCCTAAATTTTTATTCAGGAGTGGTTCTATAAGACCTATAGTCTTGGTAAGCTCTGTTATGTTGGCAGTTTGACCATTTAATAATTCTCTAGGTGCTTCGGTTGCTTTTGCAATTTTACTATTTTGTGCTTGTAGATTTGCAACTGTAAATGTTCCTGGAGAGCTATACCCTGCTGGTGCTGTATCGACTTGCGTGCCGTTAGGACCTACAGTTATCGTTGTGACATCACCACTTATTGCTCCTTGATATTTTCTATCTTTAGGTGCAAGTTTCATGTCTTCTAATACTTGTGCATCGGACACAGGGACGTTATATCCCAATTTCCTGTTATACATTGTTCTTAGAGTAGTGTCTTTAAGGGGAGTTATATCTGGAGCCATCATTAAAATATCGTCCATTGTTCCAGAGACAATTCCTCCATCTTTATCAAGAGCATAGTGAATATCGTTCCAAGTTTCGCCGACTTCCCTTATTACAGTATTGGGGTTATCCTTTACAAACTTATCGTAAGCGTCGAGATTCATAGATCTTGATTTTATTTTCTTAGTGGTTGGGTCTAGCCATTTATAAGATGTTGCTGCCTTTTGTCCTTCAGTTGCTTTGCTTAATTCTACGATATCATCATAACCAAATAATTTTGCTCTAGCGACTTCTGAAGAACTCATAGGTTCTATTGAATATTCAATTTCTCCTGTTTCTTTATTAAGTCTCCCTATTCTATAATCATTATAAGTTGTTGTTCCTGTTGCTCTTTGATATGCTGCTGCTTCTGTAGCACTTGCCTCTAATAGTTTCATAACCATATTAAAATGGTTTGGATCAGGTAGTTTTGCTGCTCTTTGTGCTGCTCCAAAAGCAGCCAAAGATGTAGCAAGTGCCTGTGCGGGAGTGTACCCTGCTCTACTGGCTTCAACCAATTGAGTCCCCATTGCTATAAATGGATCACCAGCACGATTAATATCTTTATAGGCATCAATATTTATCCCATTATCTTTAAGTTGTTTTTTATACCTATCGAAAATATCGTTTTGTGTTGGGGTATCAAATTGATTCATCGATATAAATGCTGCAAGGGCGTTGCTTATTGCCCCCTCTTTTTCTTCTGGAGTGGCATTTTCGTCTCGTATTGCCATTTGTGCGTCTAAGCTAAGAAGAAAGTCTTTTTCATCCGTAGGATTAAGAACTCGTTGTTTTAACGTATCGTTATCAATACTTGTGTCTATATCCATAGACATCTTATCCATATCAAGATCTGGAAAAGGACTTATATCAAAAGCTCCTTGGTAATCTTCAGGAAGTGTCGATTCTGATAAAGATTTAGATTCATCGAGAGAAATAGGATCATAAGGAACGGTGAAGTCCTCATAACTTATAGAATCCCCACTTAATGGACCAGAAGGGATTGATGTTAATCCAATATTAGCAATATCAACAGGTGTGTTACGTTTATTTAAAGCTACATTAGTAGCTCGACTTAAACGCTGACGTTCTTGTTCGTCTCTGTGTGTGTCTCCATACGTAGCCCAAGGATCAGTTTGATATAGAAAACTTTGTAGTCCGTTAGGCATTATGTATCTTGTGCATTTTGATAAATACCATAAGCATTTAAGCCTACACCTGCCCAGTCAAGCCACGGGTTACTTTCTCCTGCAGTTTGAGAGTATGATTGTTGCCCTGTAACTCCTCCCATAGCTGGTACTGCTTGAGTTCCAATATTAAAGGCTTGTCCCAGAGTTTGATAAGGTAAGGCATATTGACCCATGAAGTTTTGATAAGCGAGATCATTATATTGTTGTTGCATTTGTTGTTGTGCACTGCCCACGCCCATCATACGATTGATATCTTGTCCGCCCATTGCGTATAGGTTAGAGCCTAATCCACCATATTGTCCACCTAAATTACTGAGTGTTGTAGCAAGGTTCATGCCCTGTGTACCTAAGTTCCTGCCGTATTGTCCATAAATATCTGCGCCTAGCCCACCTAATGAGCCGTAAGCTCCAGCAATATTACCCATTTGCGCACCTAGTCCTCGTATTCCACCTGCTGCTGCTTCTCTGGCTGCCTGTGCCTGACCATAACCCCCTGCGTATAGTTGCCCTGCGGTTTCACCCATGGCGCGTTGTCCAGCACGTTCAATGTCTGCTGTCAATAGGTCAGCTCTACGACCACCAAAAGCACCTGCACTGACTGCTTTATTAGCTACAGCCTGTTTTTGTGCTTCGGTTTGTTCCCTTAGAGCCTTTATAGTTGGATCTACAACGTCTTGAATATAGGGGTTCATATACTCACTGGTTCTGCTAGGATCCCATAATCCTGCTGCTTGTTGTGTATAGCCTTGTGCCCCGCCTAATGCGCCTAGTCCTTGTTGTAGTGATGGCATAGAAACACCAAGCCCCTGACCATACATCCCAGCAGCAGTGCCATAAGCATCTTGGGCTTGTTGTCCTGCTTGACCATACATCTGTTCCGCTTTATTGTAAAACGGTAAATAAGAACCCACTCCTTGCCCTGCCATACCCATTGCTTGATATTGTGCAGGGGTAAAACCAGCTAACCTATCACCTTGATAACTATACGGAGTTGCTCCTGGCATACCCATAGTGCCAAAGTAGTTAGCGGTTGCTTGGTTGAGTAAAGGATACATCCCAGGAACTCCAGCGCCAGCACCAAAGTATAAATCACGAATTCCTTGAGGTGGTCCCTGATATTGAATTAAATCTTGTTGAGTTTCAGCCATATCTTCCTCTATTGAACAAGGGTCTACTTAAAACTTCATCTAAGTAATCTTCACCCTGTCTGTTTATATTATCTAGTATTTCATGTCCTCTTGTAAAGTCCCCTATACCACCATTCATTAAGTCTAAACCTAAAACAGCTCTTCTGGTGACAACATTTTCATTTTCCGTAAGCATTGCAGGTATAGTGTCCCTATCATTTTCAGGGCGTACAAGGTCAGCGATTCTTCCTCCTTCATTAGCGAATGTAGGAAACCCTTCTAACTCAATTTTTTTGCGCTTTAATTCTTCCAAAGCTGAAGCCAAAGCTAAATCTGTCTGCACTGGGCTTGCCACAGGTCCGGTTGGTATTGCCGTTTCCGCAATTTGAGTCATTGGCACTTTCATAGCTGCAATGCCCCCCATATAAGAAGGGAAACTAGGCATAAACCCTTGAACTACTGTTTCTTGTGGTATTTCTCCTCCACCAAGAGGCAATAATTGAAGAAGCTTCCACCAAGGTCGCTTTGTTCCTGTGCCTGTTCCTGTGCCTGTTCCTGTGCCTGTTCCTGTGCCTGTTCCTGTGCCTGTTCCTGTGCCTGTTCCTGTGCCTGTTCCTGTTCCTGTTCCTGTGCCTGTTCCTGTTCCTGTTCCTGTGCCTGTTCCTGTGCCTGTTCCTGTG
>Ga0080013_1002024_pt1 | contig 25062 bp, 40 predicted proteins | sample ETNvirenome_6_85_FD_69236 | JGI IMG/M metagenome (GOLD analysis project Ga0080013, IMG submission 69236) | Marine viral communities from the Pacific Ocean - ETNP_6_85 (SPADES assembly) (version 2) | ecosystem: Environmental > Aquatic > Marine > Oceanic | place: Pacific Ocean | collected 2013-06-19
TTGTAAGAAGGTAACCTGTAGTCTGTACTGGCTTGACGATAATCAATAGCCATCGTTTACTCTGCTTCTTCACCTTCTGGAGGAGGCTCTGAAGTAATAAAACCATCTTCACCAACTGTTGCACCAGACCAAATGTTTTGACAAAAAGCCAACGCCTCAGATTCAGTTACTTCTGTAACATCCCAAGTTTCTAAACCTGTTAAATCAACAGAATCAGTCAAATAACCTATGCGATAACCGTCATCATCAATAGCCCAACCAACCATCGCTTTACTACCTCTGTCATAGATAGTTCCTTCAGGACCAGTACCCCATGTTCCCTCTGAAAGTTTCCATTTCAAATAAATCACGAATTTAACTCCATTTGTGTTTGAGCGGCTATCGCTTGTTCCCTCTCCTCGACCATCTCATCCAAAAGACCGATTTGTCGCATCGAATCAAGTTGCGCCCAACCGACATTTCCTGACATGATCTGAAGGTTTGTTTGACGGGTTAAACGCTGTTGCCAGTATTCGGGCTGTGCGCGTTCAATCTCGTCACGGGTGTATTTCTGAGACTCGTTGAACAGTTCGGTGAGAACCGCTATTTCACGTTCAGCACCCTGCATCACAATGCGAGTCTGTTCAAGACCAATCTGCTTTTCTTCGGCTTCTATCGCATCCAACTCGTCACCTGTTTCCAACAGGCGAGCGATCTCTATTTCAGCCTTACGAACGCCGAGTTCAGCGAGGGACATTTTGTTACCCATGTCTTGTAGTTCTAAAACCAACTGGTAGAACCGCATTTCTGGGGTGTCATGCTGACCGATAACGAAATGTATTAGTTGAAAACGTGACCGTGGTTGTTGAACTTCGGTGATTGCGTCGGCGATATTCATTACAGTATCCCTGAGTTGGCGGCACCCGCCATTTGTTCTAGGACCTGCGCCAAACCAGTCGTCAACGTCGTGCGGCTGTCATCACTGAAAGCAAACTTGTAAACCGTGTCCACCATAGCTGGTACAGGCATCGCGTAGCCACCAGCGAAATAGGCCGCTGTCCCCGAATTGGCGGCACCCGCCAGAGACTCTGTTGCCACCGCTAGACCCGTACTCAACGTGCTACGGCTGTCATCACTGAAAGCGATCTTGTCAACCGTATCTACTCTTGAACCAGTTGTACCGCCAGCGAAATATGTGAATGACCCCGAATTCGCGGCACCCGCCAGAACAGTTCGCCCCACCGATAGACCAGAAGCCAGTGTGCTACGGGAATCATCAGAGAACGCGAACTTGTCAATCGTGGTTAAATACCCCCCAGCGTAACCGCCAGCGAAATAGGCCGCTACCCCAGAGTTCGCGGCACCACCGGAAGACCACGCTATTGCCGCCGACATTCCCGCACTTAACGTGGTGCGGGAATCATCACTAAAAGCAAACTTGTTAACCGTTGTTACGCTACCCATTACTCGTAACCTCCAGCGAAATAGGCCGCTGTCCCCGAATTGGCGGCACCCGCCAAGGCACGACGACTTGCCGACAAACCCGTACCTAGTGTGCTTCGTGAATCATCACTGAAAGCGATCTTGTCAACCGTATCGTGATTACCTAAACTACTATAACCACCAGCGAAATATCCCGCTACACCAGAGTTCGCGGCACCCGCCAGATAATCCCGCGCCACCGATAGAGTAGCAACCAACGTTGTGCGGGAATCATCGGAGAACGCAAACTTGTCAACCGCGTTGACTCTACCCGCCGTCGTTTCGCCGCCACCGAAATATGCGGCACCATCACTACTTGCGCCGCTACTAGCGAAAATACCGTGATCTAAGGGAAGAATAGCCATTAGGCTAAAGCGCCGATAAGTGACCAAGTGTCGGTAGCTGTCTTAATGAGCGTCGCTCCAGCGAACTGCCCATCTATTTCTTTGGAACTGTCTTTCGATTGGATCGTAACCCCTGAGCCTTCCGCAAGGGTGCAGTTAGCTGAACCAATGTTCTGAACAATGATCTGAGTTCCTGTTGGGTAAGCAACTGAAGAATTAGGTGGCACTGTGAATGTTTGTGCGGAACCGTTAGAAGAAGTAACCAGCTTACCTTGGTCAAGAAGCACAAATGTATATGTAGTTCCTGTCTGAGCATTGATCTGTAACGGAGCTACAAGACCACCAGAAACAGTCAACGAATCCGTTATAGTCACATTACCGTCAGCTACTGCCAACGCTGTTTGACCATCGGTTCCTGTTATCGTCAAAGATTCAGCACTTGAATCCCATACAAAAGAATCACCCGCTGTATCTGAATAGAACGTTACATCCCCACCAGAACCGTCACTACCAACAGTTAAACCTGTTAAAGCCCCAACAGAAGTGATAGCTGATTGAGCGGCTCCGGTAACAGTCGCGGCTGTACCCGAAGCGTTACCAGTAACATTACCAGTAAGCGCCCCAGCGAAAGCTGTCGCTGTTAAAGTCCCAGTGCCAGCATTATATGTAGCACCGCCGTCTGTTTTAGGAGCAAGGTCACCTGTAGCTGATTCAAACAAAGCCACTGAACACGAAGTGTCAGTAGTGTCAGCTACTGTAATAGCTGTAGGTGTCGCCGCCGCAGGAATCGCTTCCCATGCGGTAGACCCATCAGCTTGACGAGTCATTACGTGACCATCAGTAGCGCCAGAAGCCGCAGAAGCACCTATGCCTAGTTTAGTTTCTAAAGCAATAAGAGCTTCAGAAGCGTTAGTGTGTACAGCGTGATGTTCGTAACCCGTTGCGTCAAGGTCAGTTGTCGCTCCGGGCGACGGTTGCTGTGTCGCTGAATCTAGTGAGGTTGGGTAATTACTTGCCATAGTTATCTCCTAGCATAAAGTAAATTCAATTTGAAATCCACTCATATCTGATCCCAAGTTTGTGTATCTTCGTTCCATTCATACTTACTTGGGTCATCACCGAAATCTTCAGGTGGATCTACAGGAGGTTCCCAAAACCAGCCTTCTTCATTCCAAACCCACGAAGGATAAGGCGTATCTGGTTTAGGAATAGCAACCCATGAGGTTGTTTCTTCATTCCAAACCACATGAGGAGTGTCTTCAGGAAAAGGTATTGGAGGATTCCATCCTTCAGTGACACTGTTAAATACCCATGAAGGATAAGGCTTTGCTTGAATGAACCTGTCTTTAACAGAATCGTAGGTGCCACCAATGTCAGCCATTCTGCCTCTCATACTTCTGTTGTAAGAGGTTTGAAGCCAAGTCCCAGAATCAGGGTAAAGATCATTTAAAAAGTCGATTCCATCTTGTTCATTTTCTACATAGTTAGTGGTAGTCACATCATTATGGACAACCACTACTCGTAAAACTTTGTTGTTTTCGTCTAGTTCAGCGAAGTGTGCCATTTATGACTCCGTGACCCAACGCATGACAACCACCCCTGAGCCACCTGCACCTGATGAACCGTACCCTACACCAGTTGCACTGTATGCGGATGCCGCGCCGCCGCCTCCAGTGTTTGTTCCCCCTGAACCTCCGTTCATACTTTGAGTACCAGTAGAATGACCCGCTCCGTAACTAGCGTTACTTGTGCCTTCGGAAGTAGCTGATGGCGTAATATAAGTATTGGCACCAGTTGCCACTCCTCCATAAGCCCAATTTGCTGAACTAAACCACAGACTATAACCTGATGCACCGCCGCCGCCTGCGTAATCTATATATGAACCTGTCGCCCAATCATTCGACATTCCACGACCACCATGCCACTGATTGCCATTACCATATTGCCCTCGATAGTAAGCACCACCACCTCCAGCGGCATGGTAATAAGGCCATGATGTTATACCATCTCCACCTTCGTGTCCGTACCCTGCTTGTTCGCCACCGCCTACATAACTACCATCGTTCTGGCTACATCCACCACCACCTGACCCACCATCACGAGTTGATGCGGCTGCGGTTAACCCACCCCCATTACCTTGACCGCCACCATCAGAAGCAGTGAGTGAACCGAAAGAAGAATCCGAACCTGTCGCCCCTGCGGTCTGTGAAGATGAAGCTCTAGCCGCTCCACCTGCCCCAACTGTTACCGTGTGAGCCGCAATAGACAAAGTTTGACTTGTCCAAGGTTTGTAACCGCCAGCACCACCGCCACCTGAACCGTAAGTGCTACTAGCCCCAACGCCAGCCGACCCTGCACCTGCGATCACAAGAATGTCAAAAGTAAGAGAGTTCGGATTTGCCAGCAGAGTGAACGACCCTGAAGAAGTGAACTCTAAAGAAGAGTAAATTCCATGGGTTCTTAATGTTGGTGACCCAGTAGTCGAGTAGGTCATCAAAGATGCCCCACCAGATTCTTGTATCGATCCTAAAATAAGTGGATTAAAAGTCATTACTTCAGCTTACCGATAAGTGTCCAAGCATCAGTGGCAGTTTTAATCAAACATGCCGAAGCGTACTGACCGTCGATCTCTTTGTTGGAATCAACAGACGTTATCGTCACCCCAGAGCCTTGCGCCAAAGTGCAGTTAGCTGAACCAATGTTCTGAACAATGATCTGAGTACCCACAACAAAAGCAACCCCTGAGTTCGGAGGAACCGTAAACGTTTGAGCGGAACCATTAGAAGAAGTAACAAGCTTACCAGCGTCCCCGATCACAAATGTATAGGTGGTTCCCGACTGGGCGTTAAAAGCAATAGGAGCTACTACGCTTCCACCAGTTATAGCGCCTGTCACAGCAAGATCATCAGCCATAGTCACATTACCGTCAGCGACAGCCAAAGCGGTCTGAGCGTTAGTACCTGTTATCGTGAGTTTCTCTTCAGAAGCATCCCACACCATCGAATCGCCAGCAGTGTCAGAGTAGAAAGTAACATCCCCACCTGAACCATCTGATCCGATTGTTAAACCAGTTAAAGCCCCAACAGAAGTAATAGCGGATTGCGCCGCGCCTGTGACAGTAGCCGCAGTACCAGAAGCATTCCCGGTCACGTTACCTGTCAAAGCACCAGCGAAAGCAGTAGCAGTCAAAGTACCTGTACCAGCATTGTACGTGGCACCACCATCAGTCTTCGGAGCGAGATCGCCAGTAGCGGACTCGAACAAAGCGACACTACAAGACGTATCGGTAGTATCCGCGACAGTGATAACAGTAGGCGTTGCCGCCGCAGGGATAGCCTCCCATGCTGTACTACCATCAGCCTGCCTAGTCATCACATGCCCATCAGAAGCACCCGAAGCCGCAGAAGCCCCAATACCCAGCTTTGTTTCTAACTGAATTAAAGCACCAGAGTGATTCGTGTGAACCACATCATGTTCCAAACCTGAAGTGTTTAAATCATCAGAAGCAGAAGGCGACGGTTGTTGCGTCGCCGTGTCAAGCGAGGTTGGATAATTTGTAGCCATTAAGCAAGGGTAACAGTTAGCTGACCTGCCGCGAGGGAAATAGTGTCACCAGAAGCCACAGTCTTAGAAGAAGACACAGCACCATGATACAAAAGATTCCCCGAAGAAGAGTTATCCCAAATACCTATATGCGTAACAGTACACGCAGGCATACCAGTGAAATCCTCCGCAGTTGAATTAGTCACCGCACCACCTGTACCAGCCGCGGCATTAAAATCAATAGTCTGCCTAGCGTAAGACCCACCCGTACACTCCGCACCAGAACCCGCATCAGTCGGATCGGCAGTATGCAAAGCAAGATACGCTTGCGAGGGATGCGTAAACGCAGTAGTCCCTAAAGTATGGTCAAGAAGCTTACGCTCCAAATAATCTGACATTGCGGCCATAAAAAACTCCTAAAAGGTTTGAACACGTTCCCCCCTATGATATAAATATATACGCGCCCCGTCCATACTACAGGGCAATAAATAAAAACCGAAGTATGCGAACCCTTATCAGGTTCCGTTCGCCCGTCAGAAGGGCTTCCGACCCCTACAATCAAGTCAAGTAGAGGCAGAGTAAAACGTGATCGCTCGAACTCAAAGTGGAACCGTACTTAAAACGGCCGGATGGCACCCAAGGGGAAACAAGGCTTAACAACAACCACCGGTGGTGTCCACGATAAACAAAACCCCTCAGACATTTGTCTATACTTAGGGGGTCTGGCACATGGGGGGGATGTCGGGGTAAGGAAGGTAGCGTAGCGTCACCTTTCTTAGGGCGACACCCCCGACGGAGCCTCGCGCTTTCGCTCGGCTCCGAAGTAGTAACAGAGTTGACCACCGGAGAAAGGCTCAGTTGCCTTTCGAGGATGTCAACCCACAGGTTTCAAGAGAGGGGGATGCTAAAATGCGAAGCCTTTAGGCTTCAGCATTCCCCGAACGCATGAGTTCCGAGTATAATAGGAGCCGAAGGCTCACTCGGAACGAATAACAGGCACACAGAGCCACGACAGGTCGCAGAGGGTATGAAAGCGCAGGTCAGGATGTCTAATGGGCTTAGGTTGGACAGGTGCTGTCGGGGTTCGGTGTGCTAGAAAAAAGAGCGCCGGTAGGCGCACCGTGTTGGGTGGGGCGCGGGGTCGCCGTAGGCGAGGGCGCGAGGGAAAAAGGCGAGCTTCGCTCGGCTATTAAAAAGGGTGGGGTCAAGGGGGCTCGCGTAGCGAGTGGGCTTGATGAAATTGTGCGCCCACTAGCTGAAAGTAAATGCTGCGGTTTTGTTGAACAAAAGCGCATCGTTTACGGAAACTGCTGGTAGCATTTAGGGGTAGTCAAAAAGGCTACGAACTAAATATTATTTAAGGATAATTTAATGAGTAAAGCAAAACCCGCACTACTTGCGCCGGAGGCGCAATTCGCTAGAGATGCCAACGCAAACCCTGAAAAGGTAAGCACCGGCGTTGACCCGATAACCGACGCAAAGCTTGAAATACTTTCAACGGTTTCTTCTGCTCCTGTGTTTTTCACACCGGCAGAAGCGACGCAAGTTGCTATCGACAACTTGGTAACGTGGGAAGATTCCGACTTGTCTAATAAGACATATGACCGGAATTTCAAGAACGTAATCTTGTCGAGGATTTCGGGAACACCGACACAAGTCGAAATTGTGGAACGTGTAGCGAAAAAAACAGGAGCTATCACAAAAGTTGAGCAAGCCATTTCTAATATAGAAATGCCCCACTCAACCGGCATGATAGTAGGACTCGAAGAAAAAGGTAAACAAAAACGAGTCCTGCAATATGCCGGCGGTCGCTTGATTCAGATTTCATTATCTGAACTTGGCGAGGCTTGCCCATTTGCGAAAATGTCAGCATCAGAAAACACCGTAGATATGGTGATTAACTTTTTTGAGCTACACCACGATTTAGATTTGTGGTGTGACATTCACGCAGTAGGACAGGCTATTAAAAAAAGCCAGTTAGTCAAGCTCACACCGGCAAAAGGCAAAGCCGAAAAAGTTTTCGCCTGCGGTGTTGAAATCCTCCCCGAAGATGAGGACACCGGAAAGATGAGAACACGGGCGCATTGGGTGGCTCATGTTCCTGATTTTTCATATGACGAGCATGTCGCACAAATCAATCTAAAGATTGACGCAAAGCGTACGACAAATAACGCCCGTCTTGAAATGGATGCCGAGCCTATCGAATTTTAAGCCGGCTTAAAATTGGGGGCAGGGCTTCGGCTCTGCCCCTTTTTTTTGCGTCATAATTTGCGGGCAAATTACAACGCCACGGAAAAAACCGCCACCTCATTGCGTTCCGGCGTTCTTAAAAACGGAGCCTCCGGTTGCTTTGCCGGTGGAGGCGACCGGATAGAAACCTTGCAAGACTTGACCAGCTTAGACCAGCACAGGTGAACTTAGCATTTTAATTGCGAAGCGGAAGCGAAGGAGATTCGCAATTCAAATGCGTAGATAAAGAAAAAGTTCGCCAAAGGCGAGCGATATAAAAAAAAATTTTCCTCGCTCCGCTCGGATATAAGACCGAACCTTCGGTTCGACTTATTTCTTTCAGCCCTTTGCTCGTACCTCGCAAACCCCTGCCCCACCCTAAAGCTATTGGTTTAAGGTTATGAGTCTATAGGCTTGGGATTCAAGGTTTTGATTCTATAGGAGTGGCATGTCACGAGTTGACTTTAAATATAAAGATGATAAGTACACATATCTTTCAGGCTTTCATGGCAAGAGCTGGGGTATTTCGTTACAAGCTTTCATACTCGGTTGCGTTTCACGCACCGAGAATCAAGGTGATGATTCTATAGAAGTGGGTTAGATATTTCTTCCTCTTGGTGTTGCTCGGATTGCCACCATATCAGCCCGCTCGTTCCTCACGGGTTCCCGACTGCGTCGGCTGATTTGTATGGTGTCATCCGCTCCCCACCAAGAGGAAAGAAAGTCTTTTGTTGGGGGATGGATGGTATAATAAATGATGATATAGGGAGATGAAATGAATACATTTAATGGTGTTGATGTGTTATTAATCTTTCTTTGTATTGCTTTCTATTGGATGGGTTACATGAGAGCGAAGCGTATAGCTCAGAAGATAAGAGATGCAGAGATGGATGTTTATTACCAAGATTACTTTAATGAGAAAGGGGTGCAGTGATGAGTTTGAATTGGGATATAAGTGATTGTGAAAACTGGGAGAGTTTGTTGAAAGACGACGAGTACCCAGTTACTGAAGGCTTGATTCATTGGATGATGGTGATTGGCTTCAGAAGTATTACTAGGGATAATTGGGGTAAAGTTTTCGCACGACTTGAGATGATGAACAAAGACAACTTCACAATTGATGATGTTCATGCTCGGATTGGGCTATCAACTAATTGCTCTGAATTAACTGATGCTCAATGGGCGAAGCAACAGATAACAACAAAGATTAATAATCGTGCTAACGAAACAGTAAGGGTGCATAATGAGACATTGTAAACATTGTCAACAAGTAATAGACCATGATCCGGGTAGTGATCTTTGGCGTGGTCGAGATAATGGGAAGCTAGAATGTAGAGCGCATACGCAACGTGGTTTGTATAGACATTTGCATATGCCTAAAACTCTTCGAGAAGCTGACTCTAATAGAGCAGGAGATGTATTGATTTCTTTTGTGGAGGTGGATGACTAATGCCAGCAGTACTAGATGAAATGAATCCTGAATACAGTGAAGAAGAAATCATTAAAGATAATCTTCATCCTATTTATTGGAGAGAGTATCCGAGTGCATGGTTGCAATTCCATGCTGATAACCCTGAAGTGTATGACCATCTGCATCGGATGGCAATAGATTTACTTGAGCTTGGGCGTAACAAATGGGGGATGAAATCTCTTATTGAAGTAGTGCGTTGGCAGATAGCGATGAATACTACTGACCCTGTGTTCAAGATAAATAACAATCATGCCCCGTATTATGCGAGGTATTTGATGGACATGGAGCCTCGGTTAAGAGGGTTCTTTAATGTAAGGAGAGTGAAGTAATGGGTTGGTACGAGGGGAGTTGTATTAATGAGTGATATAGATGTAGAAGGAAAACTATTAGACGTAGACGATGAAGACAAACCTATACCTCAAGGCATGAAGAGAGTTGAGGTTGAAGTCTTTTGGAGATGGGAAGACAGTAAAACTTTTGATATTCCAAAAGACATGAACCTTTCTGATGTTAGAGATCATATTTGTTATAACGAAAATGACTACTTTGATGCGGGTAATGCTTGGATATCAGAGTTTGAATGCTGGAGAATAGAAGATCAAGATAGTGGAGAAGAGTGGGGGTTATGAGTAATGAGTAAAGTAGCAACAGCATTAATACAAGTAACAGTAGAGTTGACCTTGCATGGGATTGGTTAACTACAAAAGAAAAGGGGGTAAATAAATGAGAGAAACAATGATTCAATTCATCCTAGTTGGAACTATAAGTGCTTTCATAGCATTACTAGGAGTGATGATAGGAGCATTGATATGTCACATGTAAGGGAGGAAACAAGTAAATGACAGGTAAAATGAAAGAGTATATGATGAAGTGGGAGGAGGACATGATGAATGAACCTGACTTAAGCTCTATCTTTGGTGCTGACATAGAAATCTATTCCACTTCTGCGATCTTAGAAATTGCAGGATGTTATGACGTAAAGATAAGAGAACACATTGCTTTATATGGAAGAGCAGAAATTAATCATGCACATTTTACGGAACGTGTTACTTACTACCAAGCTAGGAAGAGAAATCTTCTAGTGTTATGGGCTGAAGTAACAGATAAGAGAAGGGAGTCAGAACCTTTTTAAATTTAAAAGTTTGGGGTTAGATAACAGAGGTTATCGAAAGACATCAGTATGTCATCAGCCGAAACTGGCGAGGAAACAAACCAGTGGGATATGCAGATTGACTATGCTGGGCTAACAGAGTAGGGAAGCACCTAGAACCTGACGAGGATGGTGTGAAACGAAGAACGTGTGGTCTGGTGTTACCCCAATTTAATCGCACATGTTCTACTAAAGCAGGAGAAGCAGGGTTGGTCCCGAAGGGAGAATACTCTGTGTGATGGATGACTGTGGCGGTGTGCGCCTAGTTCACAAGGGTTTACTCTTGTGTTCAACGACCGAGTAGTAGAACATTGATAGTGGTAGGGTGACCATGTTTGACGGCTACCCTGCCACTATCACAATTATTCATGGTTCACCCCTCTATATAGAACGAACTACATAGAACCATGAACGAGTAGAGTGATGAGTTTATTTTCATTTCCTCAAGGACTGATTGTAGTGACCTTTAAGTATGAGTAATCATGGAAGGCGCTATGAGAGTGGGTTCGATTCCCACCTACTCACGCATTAAGAGAGTGGTAACTCTTCGTCGTTGATAATCGCCGTAGCGTACCACCTTCCTCGTGCCTCGTCGGTGGTAATACCGCTACCGATTATCAACTAGAAGAAGAGTTGGTAAAGGAGAATAAGAAATGAAAGGGTGCGTAATGAAAACAATAAAGATAGGTGAAGTGGGTGTAGATTCAGGAACGATTCTTGTCACAGACCCTTGTTATATTAAAGACGATTATAACTATGAAGAAATTGTGAAGCCAGTTTTAGGTGAGAACTTATATGGTCAAACTAATGGTGATTTATCGTTCATAACAACAAGTGGATTAGGTGATGGGGTTTATCCTATATATGCAAACATAATAGAAGATGAAACGTGGGGTCGTCGTGTTGAAAGCATAATGATTCAGTTCATATTCGATATAGATGTAGAACCAGATTGGTTAGACGAATAAGAAAGGAAATAATATGAGAGACATAACTCTTATAGGTAATTTAACTAGAGACTTTGAGCTTAAAGTTTTACAGAATGATAGCACTGTAGCTAATAGTGCTGTAGCTGTAAACGCAAGATCAAAAGATCCTAAAACTGGTGAATGGAAAGATGGTGATGCACACTATTTTAATATCTCAGTATGGGGTGAAGTCCAAGCAGAAAATGTGATCGAATCTTTAACTAAAGGTGATCGTGTTTTTGTGTTCGGGCAAGTGAACATGAAAGAAGTTGAACAAGATGATGGTAGTAAGCGTGTGTATAGCGAAGTACGTGTTCAACATATTGGCCCTGAATTGAGATGGGCTACGTGTTCTATTCAAAGAAATGGTAAGGGTGGTAGTACTAAAAAGTATTCGACACCTGAAGAAGTCTTTTAATGGAGCCTGCAAAAAGGCAGGCGAGAAGGTTAGCTAGTATTCATAGGTTAATCAAAGACTTTAGTGAAGCTTTGGAAACTCATCCATTTAATAACAAGATGGATGAGGCCAAAGTTAAAGGGTTGATGAATGATATCCGTAAAGTTTTAGCTGATGAAAGTTTACCTAAGAAACAGGTAGTGGTTGATTACTATGAGCCTGAAGAAGTAGAACCAGTTGATCCAGAGTTAGCTAAAGATTGGATTGAAAAGATAAGAAAGGAAAAGCATGGAAAAGATAACTAACGAGGAAGCCCTTGAGTTCTTAGATATATCAGCCCAAAAGAGATACCGTTGGGATGAGTGGTTGGATTTGCAACCAGATCAGTGGGGTTTACTTGTTATGGGAAATGATTTCATTTGTTCTATTACATCTATGAGAAACCAGTTGTATAGGCAGGGTCATAAACGTGGGATGCATTTAGAAATTCTTGCGATTAAAAGAAATGGGCGATTAAGTAAAGATTGTCTTATGTACAGAGAAATTGAAAGGGAGAAACGTGCATACAACAGAAACAAGAATACAGGAAAAATTAACTGAGCTTGAGATAAGTGTTACTGATCTTAAGAACAGTGGTCTTTGGAAAGATTGGTTAAAGTTTTCTGCAAAGATAACTAACTATAGTTTTCTAAATAACATGATGATTAAATTACAACGGCCTGATGCTACATATGTTATGGCATATGGCAACAAGGCAGGTACCTCCGGGTGGAAATCTGTTGGTCGTCAAGTGCAGAAAGGGGAGACAAGCATTAAGATCTTTGCTCCTTTGTTACGTAAGAATGAGAATGGTGTTGAAGAACCTTATGGTTTTCGTGCGGTGTCAGTGTTTGATGTAGCACAAACCGAAGGTGATCCAGTACCTGAAGCACCTGATTGGCCTGAACCTACTCGATGTCCTGAACATTTGTTTAATGCTTTAGTAAGTAACTGTCCTTCTGATTTGTCTGTAGTAATTGAGACTAAAGAAACATTGGGTAGTAGTAGAGGGAATCTGAAACGAGATAAGAATGAGATAACTATATTGAATGCAGATGAGCCGTTAATGGTATCAACTTTGCTTCATGAGTTAGGTCATTTGTTTGATCCATTCTTAATTGACACACCCCACTTGTATCCTAGTCATCGTGGTGATTGTGAATTGGTTGCTGAATCTGTGATGTGGTTGGTGTCTCAGAAGGCTGGTATAGATAGTGATGATGAGGTTAATACTTATCTAGCTAGTTGGTCTGGTAAAGATGTTGACTTATTAAAACTGAGTAAGCGTATACAAGAATCTTACATTGAAGTAGATAGAATATTAACTAAAACAAGGGAGCAGTTGTGAGTACTCAATTAGATTTATGGGTTGAGGAAAAACGATATGGTATTGAGGTGACAACATGACTGAACTTAACTTTTCTCTTCCACGCTTGGCAATCATTTCTGCATTAAGACATTCAGAAAACGACACCATCAAAGCAGAATCAAACACTGCTTTAGAAAGAGTCTTACAAGGGTTGGTTCCACCTGCCCATTCGAATTTCTGGACACTCGGTGAAAACAGATCAACGGAAAGACCAACCGTATTTATGCACACGCTTCGCCGTATGGGGGAATCAAAATTGGTTGACTTAATTTGGTCTACAAACAATCGGCACGGTCATCGTCAGCAACGACCTATCTTAATTGGAGCGAAACTGACACAGACTGGTGAGGACTACGCTCTGCATTGGCACTATGCAAGAAAAGGATATCAATTCACCGACATCAACGAAAAGATAAACGAAATTTTGTTACGTATTGATGAACTTGAAATACGTGCTGATGTTGCGGACAGGCAATGGTCAGCCGCTTTTAATAAATGGGAGACGCTCGATAAACGCTTTAACAATTTAAGGGGAGTGACAGCATGACCGGAGACTAATAAAAAATTATGGAAAGAACACTGGAAGCTAATTCGTAATGTTGGTTAGTTAGGTGACACATGGATAGAACATACTGGATGCACATTAGTAACTCAGTGTGGTAAAGAAAATTGCGTTCACGAAAGGGAGAATGATAATGAGAATAAATAGTAAGCAACCATTCCTGGTGCATAAATTAGCTGAAGAATGGAGTGAAGATAACGAAGCTCCATCCATGCCAGAAGATAAGAGTTGGCGTGGTTCGATGGCAGGTAGTTGCGCTAGACAAGTGGCATATAAGCTGTTGGATGTACCTCCATCTAACCCTATAGATTTGGCTGGCTTCTGGAATATGGGGTTAGGTTCTTCAATACATGCTGATGTGGAAGCATCGTTGCATAGGTGGGCTGATAGCCAACCAAATGTAGAAGTTATTGCAGAGCATGAGATGGAGTTAGGGTTACATGGTTACGGTCATGCTGACATGCTTGTGATGATGGACATACCTTGGGTTGGGAAAGTTAAGGTGTTGTTCGAGTTGAAAACTGTTGGTGGTTTCGGTTATAAAAACATGATTGGGATTAACAAAGAGCGAGCATGTGAAGGGCCACGATGGAGTGCGTTGTTGCAAGGTGCGATGTATGCGAAGGCTGTCGATGCTGACCTGTTAGTCATCGGGTATCTAGCAAGGGAAGGGTTGAGTCCGTACATGGCAAAGACATACAACAAGTCAGAGGTAGATAGGTTTGGAGCGGAATGGCATTATACAAAAGAGGAGTACATGGTAGTAGCCGACGAGGAAACGAGGAGGCTTGACTTAATTGCAAAGCATGTGAATGAAGGTGATACTAATGAGATACGACCTCGCTTCTCTAAGAGTGATCCAGACATTCCTTGGCCAGCAGAGATATCTAACCCTGCTACTGGGGCATGGCAGTTGCATGATGACTTAGATAATTTAGTTAACACTGGTAAGACATGGATGTGTGGGTACTGCCAGTTCCAAGATCAATGTATTCGAGATTTAACATGACTATTTTACTAGCTAAATTAGCTTTATTAATTAGTCTCATTCCATTACCAGCTATAGCTGATGTTGAATACAATTACTATGAGCGTGGCTCTCATATTGTAGAACTACAAGAGTGGCTTGGTAATGTTCAAGTTGATGGTGTGTACGGTTCAAAGACAAGAGCGGCGCACATGAAAGCGATCGGTTCTAAAGAGATGGCTTATCACCGTTGGTACGGTGGAGGAAAAATGGGGAATCCAGAAAGGCTTGACGTTCTGGTAAGAGAATATTTCTTGCCAGAGCATCAGGCTTGGGCTATGAGAGTGGCGTTTTGTGAGAGCAGTACGCAACCTTGGCATACAAGTAATTACGCTGTCTCTCCTGCTTTAGCTGTTGGTGTTTTTCAACATCTCAGTAAATACTGGGCTTCTCGTTCTGCTTCTGCTGGCTGGGATGGTTACTCTCCTTATGATATGAGAGCTAACACAGCTACCGCCGCTTATTTGTTTTATTCATCTGGTGAACATCATTGGAATCCTTCTCGTTCTTGTTGGGAATCGCTATAATAAAGTAACAATTAAAAGGGAGAACCAATGGTACGTGAAGTAGTACCTATAGGTACAAACTATAGGATTCCTGAACAAGGAAGAATAAGACTCGGTGTTAAAACAGAACGAGCAATGAAATCTATTGACAAGTTTCGTTTCACATCGTCAGATAAACCAGCTATCGAATCGTTAGCAGAATTATATGGTGGCACTGTTAACGAATGGACTCCACCTCGTTCACAAGAACAACAGTGGGAAGTTATTACTGAAGTGGATGAGATACGTGTGTTCCTTCCACCTAACAGTATCAATGTTAATTATGAAGAGTGGTCTGGTGGCGGTATTAATAGACGTTGCGATGGTATAACAATGGAGATTGTTGTTGATGGTGTTGAAGGTAAAGAGATGGGCGAGGCTCCATGCTGGTGTAAGTCTGAATTAAACAAGCAAGATAAACCAATGGTATGTAAACCATATACAAGGCTGAATGTAATTTTACCTGACATAAAGTTCGGTGGCGTATGGAGATTAGAAAGTAAAAGTTGGAATGCGGCACAAGAGCTACCCGGAATGGCGCAGATACTAACCCAGTTACAAGCTCAAGGTATTCTTGAAGGTTACTTGCAGATAGATAAACGTGAGAAGATAACAGATGGTAAGAAAAGAAAGTTCATTGTTCCTAAACTTGTAACTACTAGCACACCTACTCAGATATTGAGTGGAGGTTCAACAGTGGAAGCATTAGAACCAGCACGACCAGCTTCTTCAGAGTCACATAGCACTATGGAATTGGCACCTGTGATTGATGCAGAAATAGTTGAAGACTCTTGGGATAAACCACCAATAGGAGTTAAAGTAAAGAAGAATCCTGATCCGAATGGTTTAAAATATGTACGTGCAGATGATTAGAGGGGGGGTTGCCAGACCGCACCCCACGAATAAGGTAGCTCCCTGCCTTATCTGGCAATCCTCTCTCGCTAAATGAGTAACATCTATGGCACAGGAGCAAAGGGAAGAGCTACTAAACTACATGCTCAGATCATTAGGAATCTTGGCTATTGTGAGTCTTGTGGTTCTGGCAGTACTCTGCAATGCGCTCATATAATCTCACGTAAATACTCTCAGACTAGAACCTCACTTGATAATGCTTTTTGTTTGTGTGCTAGTTGTCATGCACGTTACACTGACCATCCTGTTGAGTTTGGAAAGTTTGTTACTGACATGATGGGAGAAGAAAAGTACAATGAACTCAGGTTGTTAAGCAATTTGACAGACAAGGTAGATTGGGAAGCAGAAGCTGACCGTCTAAAAGAAATAGCAAAGAAGGAAGGGATTATCTGATGGACGATTCATATTTAGAGGAACCATTTGGTATAACTCTTGAGCTTGAACCAGACACTCGTGTGTTTAATCTTCATGGTAGAGCGTCAGCTTCGATGCTTCTGTTTTTTTTAATGGATGTATCTGAAGGTGGGTTGTTAAACAAATTACAAGAAGAGGTTACGTTTGATAATTTGTTAACTGGATACCACACGAACGGCAAAGAACCAGAAGGAGATAAAGATGACGGAAGCACCGAAGAAGAATAGTAAATACGTTCAATGCTGGAACTGTCACGGTTATATTGGGAGAAAACTTTTAGCAAGAGAAGAGTACAATAATACTTGTCCCCTATGTGAAGCTACCGAGGTTATAGATGGATTGGGAACCACCACTTGAAGTAACAAGATGGAACTTTATACAAGATAAATCTTTCGAGAACATGAGTGGTCTGCCTGCTGAAGCATGGGTTGAAATGTTTATGACACCATTAGATTCTTTAGAAGGTAAAAGTGTTTACGATACAATCCGTGAAGACTTAGGATTAGATTAGTTACCAACCCTCATCTTTTTTGTCTTGAACTAGGATAGGTGTTTGCCAAAGTATTCCCTTGTCAGGTACATTTATCCATAGAGCTTGTTGTGGAACCTCGAAAGGAAAGTTCTCCACTGAAGCGTACTCATCGTAACCCTTAAGCGAACCGTTCATTATAAAACCAGATGAAGGAGCTAATATTAATTGATGGAAATGACCCAGCACCATGCAGGTGAAGTCTGAGTTGTTTCTTTTACGTGCCACTAGCCTCATTATTGGAGGCCAGATGCCACCTATTCCACCACCACCACGAGCTTGATCGCCGTGTGTTAGGAGATAAGTAGAATCATGGACAGTAACAAAACAATCAGGACTATCAGGAATGTTAAAGGTAACTCGATCATCGCCAGCCCAGTGCGATTCGAGGGTCTTAGCGAGGAACCAGTCGAAGTTATCTCTAGCTCTGAGTTTAGATCGGGGCTTCCTAGTGCGTCTGCCATGATTACCGACGACGCATGGAACATGCACGTTACCAAATTCATCGGCAAGCATTCCGATACCAGAGGAGAGTTGGTCTGCCCAGAAGAGAACAGAACCGAGCATGGTGTCTTCGTTGGTTTCTGTGAGTTCGGTGTGGATATCCCCACTGAACAAGTCACCTCCAAGAAAAAGGACACAACCCGAATAATCCAGACCGGCGAGATAATCATTGGTGAGAAGGACAATCTTCTCAAAGAACTTTCGGAGTCGCTTGACCCCGATGTCTCTGTTGTATGCGTTGCGCCCTTGGATCTCGTCAGGGTTGACGACTTCATCAAAGTGTGTGTCAGAAAGCACAGCACAAACTATGCCAGTTTCCTTGCCCTTCTTCTTGGGACGGAGCCACGAGGGTGGCTTGACAGAACTGCGTTTAAGATCAGCGAGAAGATTCACTTGACTATCAAGAGTTTCAATCTCTTTTGTAAGCGTTTTAACTTGAGCCTTAGCCGTTTCAGCTTCGGTCTTATAACGAGAAGCCGCTCTTAAAGCTTTAGTTATTTCTTCACCTGCCGTGAAGTCTTCTAAGTTAACGTCGTTCACGAGCTAATAATGTGCTGACCTTACCTTGAGTAGCATCAGTGTATCCTATTGATTTTAACCAAGTAGTTATAGTTACCTTACCTATCCCACCAGAGGTAGATAAAGCATCCCAAGCTTGGTTGAAAATTTCATCAGGTAAAGAATCAACCCACGCTCCTGTCCTATTTGATTGGGCGCTGGCAAATTCGGTTAATGATATTTCAGAGGCCAATAGGTACCTCCGGGTTCCACATTGCTGTCCATGTCTTATGATCCATAGTCCCACTCTCTTTCAGTAGCATAGATCGTTGCAACATCAGCACCGCTCGTAGCGTTTTGCGTCCGTATACTCCGTCTGCTATTCCGCAATTAAAGTCTAACGAGTTGAGTTTCGATTGCACAACCTTAACGATATCTCCTTTAGATCCTCGTCTGAGTGGTGACAGTCCTATCTGTCTACCCATGTCATTGATTATGGCTTGGATACCAGCCCAGTTAACTTCTTGTTCAGGTGGTTCCTCATCTTGTATACCAATAGGGAACCATTCAGTACCGTTACGTGGTTGGAAATGCCACCATTCTCCTCTAACTGTAGGTTGTATACCGTACCGTCTGGCTATAGCTGTCACTAAATCTGTTGATATCCTGTTACGTATCACTCTTAGGTCAACTGCATATGAGTATCCGTCTGGTTGTTCTTGATGAAAGCTCCCTCGAAAGAAACCATCCGGTCTTTTCCAGTCAGGGTTAGCCGCAAGGTTACCCTTACCTGCCTTGTAACGGTCGTAGAGGGCCTTCTGAGCGGCGTATGACCTAGCACCTGAGCATATCGTCACTTTGTTAGCTATGCGCCCGTCAGAGAAGAAGTTCTCTAATCGTCTTATAAACCTAGGGTGCAGTAAACTTAGATCAATACTCTTATCTGTAGTCGGGAGTAGTGGGTTGCTCATGTATATCCTCTGGTTCAGCCGTCGGAGTATACTCTAGTATAAGTCTACCATCATTGTCAGTACTATCCGTGTCAATCATATGCTGATCTTTACGTTCACCTATCACCATCCATTGACAAACCGTTCCTTCATCCCCAGTAATAGTCAACTCGCATTCATCTAACGACCATTCAACCAGCTTGCCTGATGCTGAAACCATAGACCAAGGGTTAGTGTTCAATGCTTTCCATGTGCCTTCAGCCATACCATACTGTTCATCCATGCAGATAGTTACTGGTTCAGCACCTAATGTCACAGTGCCTCTGTATATTAGATCAGCATACGGTCCCTCTATGAATGAGTGACGTAACCGTTTGTCTTCTAATACTGGGTGAGGTATGTCGAATGACCCGGAACCTTTAGATAATGAACCATTAATAGCTAGATTACCTGAAGCATTGAGTGACATTAAAGTAGTCCATGAAGTACCTGTGGTTGGGTTGTCATACCAGTGCCACTCATCACCGTAATTGACTTGCCTGTATCCACCACCGGAAAAACGATACCAATACGTTGAATTTTGATTTTGATTAGTTGCACTTGAATCGGTGATACCCATTGATAAATAAGTGCGTCCTGCTGTTGCCGCGCCATACTCTGTCATAGTGATATAGGGACGGTAAGCATCATTAGTCATCACAGGTGGACGTATTAATATACCCCCATAAGCACCGTAAGTAGCATCAGTACCACTCGTACCAATCATGTACCCTAAATAATCTTCTTCGCTGTGTCCTGTACCAAACCCAACGTAACCATAGTTACCTAAACCAGAGTTATTAGAACCTATCCGAATGGAAGCTGAATCATTAGCACCTTTCCATTCTGTCATACCACCACTGCCTACACGTTGCTGTGATCTAGGTGGAGGCGTACCGTAACCGTAACTAGGGAAGAACCTCACGATCCTTGCACCGTTACAACAGAAACAGTTAACACTCCTTCAAACCAGCCGTTGTCATCAGACCATTTACCAATAGATCCCTGCTCATATGACACACCAGCTACATAAACTGTTTTAGATTCATCACCCATAGTGAAAGTAACAAGACCACGATCTTCCAAGAGCGAACGTATATATGAATAGTCATCCCATGTGTCTTGATATACGTCACGATTATCGTATGTAGTTTGTGTCGTGAGAATAACAGGTAGTTGTATCACCTCAGCTACGAAAGGCATCGGTATAGAACGAACAGTCCACCTGTGTAATGTGGGTGTTGCAGTTGAACCAGCCCCAGTCAACGTGATAGTAGGAGTTATGTATTCTCCTGTCACACCAGAGATAGCTTTGATACCTGATGTGTAAGTATCATCAGTGTCAGAAGTTATTGTAGCTGTAGTTGTATCATCAGAAGTTACTGTGATAGCTACCGATTCACTTGCCGCAAGACTGCTGTGTCGTAGTTCAACAGACACAGGAGCTTTAAGTTCTGTCACACCCCACCTGAACCTACCTTCGTCAATACTCCCAGTAGATAAATAGTTAGCGGATTCTTTGTATACACCTGCACCACTGATACTGAACAGTAAGTTGCCTTCATCCATTACTATCCCTTGCACGGCGGCAGTAGTACCAGTAACCATGATGTCACTAGCATAAGCTGGTGTAAGTAAACCAGTTAGTTCTTCAAGACTTATACGTCCTAACCCTGAACGGGTAGTTGAATCAAACGAAGAAACATAATTGTCCCAGTTGAAATAAATAAACTCTCCTTGTGGCAGTAAATAATTAACACCACCACTTATCTCAACAAGAGGGCCGTATGTTATGTACCCTTGTCCCTGTATCTCAGCTAAACGAACACCTTTAGAAGTACCAATAACAAGCAAACCACCATACTCTGCAATAGTATTAACTGTTTCACCTACTGGTAATTCAGCCGCTATAACAGGAACATTCAAAGAAGAAGTCGAATCATTAATACCTATATAGTAGACGCGTCCTTGAACTCCTTGATTGCCAGCCGCGAATATGCCTACAGGTGAGCCAACAACAGATGTCCATGAATCAACTTGATTAAAACTAGAACTAGCTATATCAGCATTAGTACTAGCTACAGAACCAGAAGAAAGAACAGTGAGCCTGTCAGCTACCGAAGCTATGAGATAACCGTTAGCTACCCACACACCATCAGCACTATCCAACATCCAATGGTCAGTACCATCAGTAGAAGTAGTAAACGAAGTACCAGTTACTTTAACTATCTTCGCATTACTACTTGTATGACCTACTACATAAACATTAGTACCATCACTAGCTATGCCAAGTATGTCATCGCCACAAGGATTAGTAATTGCAGTAGCAGATCCAAACGAATTGGAAGAAGCCTGTATATTAGGACCGTCACACATATAAGCACGAGAAGTACCACCAGATTTAGCTGTAGCCATATACAGATTCGTAGAACCATCAGACCAAGCACGGTCTGTGTCTTTCAATAAAGTAAGTTGATTCTTAACCCACACGTTGACACCAGTGGATTGGTAAAACCTTCTCAGACCAGACTCAGGAGTATCAGCTTCACGCTGACCACCACCCAACTCCCAGTCATCACGGCTACGTTTCCAAACACCAGCCTGATTCAAAGACTGCTCACCAGGAGTACCCTGCGTGTCAAGCCCTTGTCGTATAGGGTCAATCGTTGACCGTGCTAATCGGCTAACATCTATATTGTAACGGCGGTTACCTAAACGAATAGGTAGTGCATCACGAACAGATTGGTGGAGTGTCATGTCTAACGAAGAGTGGTTGGAAAGACTGAAGAACCGGCAGAACCAGTCCTCACGCCATAAAACGACATCAAACGACGAGCCTCCTCACTTACCCGACGATCATATTGCGCCTGTAATACCAATGAATACCTTGCGCGATCTCCGGGATTCAATGCTCCGTCACCCCTCGAATCACCAGCGGAATGAAGGTCAAGCCTTAGACTTTCTTCTCCAAGAACAAGCCGTGCCGCTCCTCCTAATGCTGGAATATCACGCATCGAATCCTGCATTCCAACAGTGGTGTCAAGACGAGTATCCATATCTAACGCACTTACTGTAAAAGGATGAGCATAACGCATGTTCACAGTTACAGCTTTCTCAATACCTTCTTGTCTAATTACTTTAAATGTTCCATCCGTTTGTCTTTGAACTGAGACATTCATATTAAGTAAACGATCCTCAGAACTACGAGCTGTACGTGTAGCAGAAATAATATGATAAAACCCTGTAGTCGCTAGGTCAGTGGCAGTCACAGATTGAGTGCTTGTACTAGCAAATGACACACTTGTAGTTCCAACTGCATACAAATTATTAGGTAAGGATCTAATAGAATCTCTGACCGCTTCCACTATTTGGAACCCACTGAATCTAGGTTCAACTTCTATAACAGAATCAGCCTGCCAATTAGTAGCAGTACTACCATCAATACCCCTGCTAACTGTTATGTATTCACCATTACGTGAATGAACATACATCGTTTCAGGCTCAGTATTAGCATTTGGATGTCCGTTAGCACCACTAATAGAGATATAAGAGCCTGCTCTAATACCATCTGTCTGATATTTTAATCTGATTGTTGATTCAGTAGCAGAAGTTAAAGTTGTATGAATGGCATCTAACTCAGTACGAGTATTACTATTCAATAACCTTTTTGTGTGTGTAACACAATCAGTAATGGTGGGTGCGTTATAAGACATACTTTGATATTAGCGCGTTGAGAGGGGTGAGGCTATGCCCCACCCCCAACAACATCTATTTAACTACTACGGAGTATCCGTGTAGCCAGTTAGATTAGTGAATCTCGCCATGTGAGACTGACCCTTAACTTGGAGTCCTTCTTCACAAACGATTTGCACCTTATCACTGTCGCCAGTCTTAGCAAGAGCTTCGACTACGAGTGGTTGCATAACCCGTCGGGAAACATTTTCCTTCTGGACTACGAATGCACTCTCAGCGTGGCACCAGCGGTTCCTTACCATCTGTGTTTCACCAAACTCGGTGAAGACAGATGCTACAGGTACGCGACCACGACGAGGATCATCAATGGTTGTGCGGACACGACCACTATCTGATATAGCATTTAGGGTAGCAAACGAAGCTGGGTTAGCGATCAGAAGATCGGGAATACCACCTGCGTTGTAGCATTTCTGCATCAAAGCTTCTAACGCTGTGATAGTCAACGTAGTAGAAGAGCTATCAGTGTTAGTAGTAATGAAGTTCATCAAGCCACCAGTTGAACGGCGCTTGTTAGTAGTATCGTTTACTGGCTTACCATAAAGGTATGCTTGTTCACGAGTAATCACATTCTCAACTGAACGACCATAAACTTGCTTGGCGAACTCATCAGATACACCGTAACGGGATACCTGCTGTTCAGTACGTGACATGAAAATAGGTGTAGGTCCGAAGATCTGCGTGTAGTTCGAGTGGATCGTGCGATCTGCTGAACGTGCAGTTCCCGGATCGGAACCTTCAACCAACGCAGTACCAAGACACACAACTGTGTCTTCGTGTGCGGCGGTTGTTGCTGGCCAAGCTGAACCGTTAGCCCAATCACTTACATCAATAACACCAGTGGAGTTATTGATTGCTGTGACTCTCTTAACGGCACCATTAACAGTAGCGTCTTCTTCACCAATGTTTAGAAGATCGTCTACTTGGAACTTGTAAGAGTCGGCGGCTGAAACTGTAATAGTTGTGTCACCTGCTCCTGCGGCTCCTGTACCAGCTACGGTTGCACGAGGAAGCAAAAGTTCTTCGTCCATCCATTTGAACTCTTGTTGATCTACGGGAGAACTTGAAAGAAGTTGCCTTCCATCAGTTCCAATACCGTTGATAAACGGAGAGTCTGTTGGTGAAATCATGTAAATGAGTTCATCCATGTTGATCTTAACGCCAACGTCAAGATCGTATGAGGTTACTTTACCTCCATAGCCTACTATAGCCATGTTATCGCTCCTTATTTAGTAGTGGATTGTTTGTTCTTTCTCTCCCGCAACAGTCCTTCATACTTTGAGCGATTATCAGCAAATTCTTTGACAGGTATATTGTCACCATCTGATTTAACATATGGAACAAACGACCCATCAGATCTATGTTCACCGGCTTTTCCTCTTTCCCAATTATTATTTGGTCTACGAGGAGGAACCTTATTTCGTGTCCTGTTCGGAGTAGCATCAGCCGTTAAAGCTGGTGACTGAAGAATCCGTTGTGCGGATTCCTTGCCACATTCAGAGCAAACCTTCACAGATTCGTCCTTCATGCTTTGTACTAATTCCCAAAGGAAGAAGCACTCCTTACATTCATAAACATATGTAGGCATTAGATGTCAGATACAACTCGTTCGTCGCCTTGACCAGCGGCCTCAAGCACAGTGTGTACAAATCTTGCCGCCGATTCATCTTTCGGACGACCCGAATCATACGCTTTCTGAAACTCTTGAAACCCTTGTTCATAAGGACTCTGAGTGTTCGTTTCTACTGGAACACTTTCATCAGCTAAAACTTTTCTTTCTTCCATTACTTTAACGTCAGTCTCGGTAACAACTTCCTTCGCCGGTTCCGGTTCTTCAACGGGAACAGGGGTAGGAGCTAGTTCCTGCCACTCAGTTTTAATAGAGTCTGCATCGAGTTCTCCATCATAAGCTTTGAATAAGAGTTGCCCTGCTTTTGAATCAGTATCAACACCTGCTTTCATAAAAGCCATTTCTCGTTTCAGTAAATCACGTTCAGCTATTGCTTCTTTACCGCGATCTGCCGCATCTCGAAGTTCTTTTATTCCACCAGTTTCATCTTCCATACCTACACTCCTTTGCTGTCGCACATAGTCGGAGGAACTATGCGGTGCGTGACTAAATTTGTTTCCCCAGTCGTCACTCTCTGGTTCAACCTCCACTACATACTCATCAGGGGCGTGGGTAAGTCCCGATGGATAAGCTCGCGTCCGGCCAGTAATTAGCTCACAGACGGCCTGTGTTTAATATACCTTTATCCGGGGTGGTTTTCAAGGAATTCCGCATAGGCTTCAGGACTATTCAAAACTATGGTCATACCACCCTGATAAGGACTAGGGTCATTCTTTCCTAAAGTCACAGTA
>Ga0080013_1002025_pt1 | contig 25058 bp, 50 predicted proteins | sample ETNvirenome_6_85_FD_69236 | JGI IMG/M metagenome (GOLD analysis project Ga0080013, IMG submission 69236) | Marine viral communities from the Pacific Ocean - ETNP_6_85 (SPADES assembly) (version 2) | ecosystem: Environmental > Aquatic > Marine > Oceanic | place: Pacific Ocean | collected 2013-06-19
ATTTACTGTAAAGAGCCATTCTTCTACAAAATACACAATCCAGTTTCATCGTTTGAACTCCCTCTTTAAGCTTTTCCATACTAAATATAATAAACCAATCAAAGGACCGTCTATTACTGCGATAAACAAGAGCCATTCAGCTGTTGTCATTTTATCTCATCCCACTTCGTTGTATGACACTTAGGACAAGACCATCCTATCATTGTTTTGTTCATATCTGTATCAATCCCACGGCGAAACATTGGTGTCTTACAATCTTCACATATCCTATTTCCAACTACCTTCTTCATATGAACTCCAATAAACTCTGTTGTTTTCTATCGAGTACAGTTATAAGTGGTTTTTTATTTACCCACTGACTCAAATCAAATTTTTGCAACAGGTTAGATATAATGTTCCAATGGTATTTAATGTCTATGTCATCAATACTATCTATATTACCTTCCAGTTCCACTCCGGTATTGGTCTTATAATAATAAAAAGTAGACCCTACTTTCACTTTCCTTCCGTCCGCTTTTGCTTTATTAGCTAACTGAACTACCAAGTCATTTTCATTTTTGTATTCATTCAGAGGCTGATTCATTGACCTTGCTTGAACAAAATCTTCAACTTTATAATTTTCAAAATCGTAGAGGTCTTTAATAAAATCATTATTAACTTGACTATCCAAGCGAGCTTCTATTAATTTATTTAATACTTTAATATAAAAAGGGGAACGACTTCTTGATTTGAAAGTAGAACCGTGTTTAGTCAAGGAACCATCTAAATTTCTTAATACATAATTTCCGATTGCTATCCAGAAACCCTCTTTAAATTCATCTTTATCAACTTTAATCCATTTCGATTCACTAAGAGGGAAAAGGGTATCCATTCCTTTACGTAGTTCTGCATTAACCCATTCCACATCGATATTTTTATTAGTATTTACCCCATCTGTATGTATGTACACTACTGCATCTTTACCGTATCTTTGTTGTATTATATTTTTGGCTCCTAATATCAACCATCGTGCTATTCCAGTAATAGCTATTCCTACAGATATATCACCATAACTCATATAGGGATTGGTATTAGCTCCGTAAAAGGTATTGACCATTATTTTTAATCCATTTGATTTACTTTTAGCTTCGTGAGTTTTTATCTTTTTGTAAGGTTCACGCATATCTTTAAATTGTTTACACATTTCATATAAACAAGATTTTTCTTTTAAATCTACACGAATAATAACGTTTTTATTTAATACATTATCAGGAATAGTGAGAACTATATATTTTTCCATTTGTGTGTCAGATTCACACCCAAACTTGGTAATATCATAATCTTCATAACGAAGGATGCGAGTGGTATCAGGTCCTAAATTTAAAGCTAATGCAATACTGGGATACATCGAAGCGAAATCTACTTTGTAATTATGCATATGAAATCCGGGGCGATACAAATCAATATGGGCTGCTTGGAAGCTCTCAATTTCAGAGTGCCTTTCCCGGTTTTTATCAAACGTCAAAATATTTCTTTTAAATAGCCCCCTCCCCAGAAGGATGCGTGTTATAAAGATATCAGCTGAGTTCATATAGGTTTCCAAAGGAACTTTCAATACTTCAGCAATATATTTGTGCTGAGTAAAATAGTGATTAAATAAATACTTAGTAGCATCACAATCACTCAATACATATTCATTAATAGTTTCCATATCATAATCGAGTATGTCTGATATAGAAAAATCTAATTCGATGGGGTCAAGTCCATAATATCTAGATACATCCTTTAGTCTTTTACTTAAACCTGCAAGAGCGTAATCTCTTGAAGTGAAATTATATACATCTATTACTATTCTTCCCCACGTATCCACTCTACTTTTTTTATGATAAGAAAAATCAGATTCCCATCCGTATGTAGCGTGGTTATCCCGATTAAGATAGGGTCTTAAATTGATATTATGGAAACCTGCTCGAGCAAAAAGTTGCGGAATATCGTATCCTATAAGATTATATCCATAAATTATATCGGGGTCGTATTTTTTAACAAACTCTCCAAATTTAATTATTAAATCTTTGTCACTTTTACCATCCCATAATATTGTTTCACGTTGTCCATCATCAGTCACAATACCAACGGCTACTATAGGATGTTGTGGACCAGAAGGGAAAGAACCATCTGCTGAAGATACTTCGAGGTCAAAACCTAAACTTGTAGGGTCCTTTTGGGAGAACCCTGTAAAAAATTCAGGATGTTCAATACATACTCTTTCAATCTCGTTACGGGTCAACCCATCTATTTTAGACAAGGGTGAAAGACGGTCAGGATGTAAATCTCCCAAATTTTCCACGTTGTATTTTTTTAATAACGGAGGAGTAGATTTCCCCAGAACAGTGTATTCTTTTCCCTTTCTATCGTGTAAGTAGTAAGAATGAGTTCGAGGAGAAGGTATGACCCTTTTTTCTCCATCTTGCCAAATAATTATCTGTTGTTTCCCTGTCATTTTGTTATTAGTATTGTAAGTACTAAAAGCGGAAAGAGGAACTTTCATCCGGCTGGCCCCGTTCTATGCTGAGGAAGGGTATCATCAAGACCATCATCATCTCCTTCTATCACAGGTAATAACTCTATTAATCCAATAGCGTCATTAATAGCCATTGCCCATACTTTATGAGTAATATGCTCTTCACTAGGTTCTTCTCCTATAATGACTGGAGCGGTTTTCATAGCAAGATTATAATGGTGTTTTACACACCCGTCTAATACTAATAGCCATTGCTCTCTTCTTTCAGCTCGTTCATTAATCATATTATCAGATTTTTAGGGATTAACCTCTTCCTTTTTAAAACTTCCCTTTCACTAGGTCGGTATCTATATACTAAATCACACTTGGTATTAGCTTGAACAGTCCATAACTTAATAATTATAATATCGTGAACTCTACACCACATTTTCTTTTTCAGTCTGCCCGGTATTCTTACCATTCTACTGGCACCATCTTCACAGAATGCGACCATTCTAGAACCTCCGGAAAATTCTCTAATAACAGCAAACATTTCTTCTTTGGGTTTATAAGGAAGTTTAATCTTCATACCAAGCTCCGTAGTCATTTGGGGTTTTATCAGTGATTTCTTCAGCTTGTGGAGAATCACCTACCCTCTTTGGTCCTATACTGACCTTTTCTTGAGTGAAAGGGTTGATTACTTCTACTCCTGTACAATATCTATCGATATATTCATTTGATATTTCAGGCCACGTTTCCTTTACTAACTTTTGGGTTTCTTCTAAAGCTTCATCCCAATCTATTTTAGTACTTGGTTCCCTGATTAATGGTGATTTAAAATAGAGTCTTTTATTATTTTCTTCTTCCATTTCTATAAAACCCAACATTTGTAAAGCTGTTAAAAGTGGTGTGACACTCTTACCTGCAAAAGGTAAACCAGCTTGTCGAGCTGCTTGCTGTATTTCTTTCATACTTAATTTGATTACTTCACTTGTAACCATTCCATATCTATCTATATCACTGTCGGGTATCAGCTTCAAAATATCTATCCCGTGTGAAGGCATTTGTAAACACTCAGTCACAAAGGTATCAATGTAAATTTGGGTAGCTAACCAGTTATGTTTAGGAGTAACCAATCCATAAGTAGTATCGTTCTTTTCTGTCGTTAAGATTTCATCAGGATAAAAACGTGCTACAGCATTTATTAATTTAAGATAATAATGGACTTTACTTCTTGCTATAGGAAATAAGGTAGGTATTAATTTAAATAGAAAGGGAGCACACGGATTACGTAATTGAACTGCCCGTGTATCATCTCTATTAATGATACAATTAGCTATATGGTTCTTTAATTCTTGTATTTCTTCATCACTCATCGTAATTATATCTTCTTGAGGGCGTGCTGTAGTATCCAATTTATATTTAATTACATCTTCAGTTTGCTTTACAGTAGGATTAGTGTGAGTTACCATATATCTACGTTCTAATTCAGCATCTAGGAAAGCATTTCCTTTTTTGTTTTCCACTGCTTTACACATAAACACATATTTGGGTATAAGTTTCTGCTCTCTTATATCTTGAATTGTAACATCTGTTCTTTTTCTGATAGCTGGTCTATCATCTGCCCACGTTTTTAGTATTTCAATAATACTTTCGGGGCATTTCTGTGCTTCAGGGATAGCTATAAACCTAGATTGATTAATATTTTCCAAATCATACCATAAAGCTGTTTCAGATAATTGTTCTATTACAGCAGTCCTAATCGAGGTTCCTTCTAATAAACCAAATACAGCATTCATTATCACGGTTTTCCCAGTTCCACTGTATGCATTAATCATAAAGTTAGTATCTTCTAAAAGATAGGCTAAAGCAGATGTCACTGCTAGTCTATCTTCTCCAATAATAGGGACAAGTTCCCCTTTACTATTTCTTACGTTATGAAAATATCGGACTAAATCCGTCAATTCAAATTTCTTTTCGTTCATCTCTTTCATTTTTATAAATCCTGTCTCTTAACTCGGTGGTTGACCAATGATGAGTCCGTTGATGGAAATGGTGGGATATATTTAAATCATACCCTGTAAATTCTTTCCCTTCCCAATCAGACCCGTTAATTCTTATATCAGGCTTAACTGCATCTAAAAGTAAATATAAGTCACTTTCAGTTCTATAAATCATTATTTCATCAATATATTTTATTGCTTGAAGCATAATGAACCTTTCTTCTAAAGTTTGAATAGGCTTATGCTTTTCAGGGCGGTCAATGGAAGGGTCTAATTGTAATCCTACCATTAGATAATCGCACTTAGTCTTAGCATCTTTAAATAACTCAATATGGCCCGGATGTAGAACATCAAAAGCTCCACAGGTCCATCCTATTTTGCTCAATGTCTATACTCCTTTGCTTTCTTAATATCTATTAACCCATTCTCTAATAATCTAATAGAATATTTCTTGGCATCTTTATCTTTAATGGAAGGGTATGTTTCCTTTATCAGTAAAAATAAGTCTATAAGACTCATTGGTTTTTCATCATACTTTACCAATTTTAATACTAATTGTTCAGGAACTACCCATTTAAAATCCCTTACTATATTTTGATACGCATCTAATGGGGATGGTCTGAATATTTCCTTTACATACATTTCCCCTGCGGTAGGTATAATATCATATCCATTATACTTTTTACCGTTCATATTAGTCAGTTGCGTATAAGTAAACCTAAACAATTTATCACACGGGTTTGAATCCGTATCAAAAATATTAGAGAAACTCTTTTGAAAGTGAGTATGTGTAGTTAAATTAACTGATAAATATTTAATATCAGCATTTCCTTTACTCACATAAATACCGTAAACATAATCCGTACTTTTTTTTATTCCATTTTGACAATGGAAACAATCTTGGTCAAGAGCGCCCCAGCATTTTACATAATAATTCTTTACTGGACTCCAGTGCTTAATATTCTTTAATGGATTAACATAAGCAAATTGCCCTAGAGCGGTCATTGAGTTTGATAACCAAACTCTCTCACTCTTGGGCGACTGTATCCATTCGCTATATCCGCTCACCCTTTAATCAGATGATTGTACTTGGTCAGTTTTGTCATACAGTCTAAAGTATGGTTTGTTGCTTCCCTCTTCCCAATAGGAATTACGGAACATTACAACAGGTTTTCCATCCTTAGTTTTGCCGGAGTAATATATCTCTCCTTTCTTGCTCTCGTTGCGAAATAACCCAACGATTTCCTCTAGTTTTCCAGATTTTTGTGTCATCTTTATACCTCTTACTTAGTAAGGCCAACCTACTATATATAAGTTAGCTTTAACCATTATTTGTTACTATTTTTCCAGTAGCCTCATCTATTGTGAAATAGGTTCCCTTCTGCTGTCGTTCCAATAAATTTCTATTTATATAACTCTGATGAACGGTCTCTGTGAAATCGTGCAGTTCTAGCAAACATCCACCACAAAAAAACTTCCCATTAATTATCCTAGTTTCTACACACCAGAACTTTTCTTCATCATTCTCTATATTTCTACGACACATATTACATTTACCTACAATGGCACTTGTGTCCCCTACCACGTTGACCACACTCTTATATTCTTTGGATTTTTCTGGAGGAGGACCCGAAAGCGGATGGTGTTTATTTACCATCCCCTCTATTATATTAGAAGTTTTTGCTTCTTCCCCTGAAAGTGTTCGTTGCCCCATTATTCAAACATTCCTGACGGCGGGTGGGACAGTCCTTCCTCAAAAGATAAGTGAGCATTGCCGTGTAATTTTTGCATTAACTTAGCAAACTTAGCAAATTGTTTCATAACATCTTCCAGAGATTGTGTTTTATCCGTAGGGACAATATCTAATTCTACATTACCCAATTTCATTGAGTGTCTGGAATGTGCTCGAAGCATAGTATTTTCAGATGCTTCGATTACATAATTTTCCATTATCTCTTGTTCATTTGTCTTCTTCTTCTCGCTCTTCATTTATCATTTCTCCAATTCTTTTTACTGCTGTCCAGTTCAATTTCCATTCCTTATCAAATATATCCATTCTTATAAAGGATTTGTATAATCCTCTGATTAACCCCATTGTTTCATCATTTTTATTTCTTATTGATTCAAGTTCGTCTTGATATTCTTGCATCCTTTCTAATATATCATTAATATTTTCTACAAAGGGCCACCAATTTTCAGTTAAATCGGCGTTTCTTATTTCTATTTTGGTTTTCCATTGGCCGTGTGGGTCCATATATCCTCCTTCTTTTTCTTATAACCTTTATGTGTAGATGCTCTACATTTCCTGTTTTAGGGTGTTTATAGGGTTTAATTGACCCAAACCAATAACTTTTACAATTATTATATGTCGGTTCTACTCCTTTATTCATTAGTTTTTGACATAAACGTTGCCTAAATTTAGGACTTTCTTTATTCCAACACCTGTTGAAAAATCCTCTATCCAAATTCTTGCCCTTCATATTTATTTATCCTTTCTTCTTTACCTTCTTTATCATTTTCTTTCTTAAACATTTCCATTAATTCTTTAGGTAAACTACCTAACATAGATATTTTCTGTTCGAAAAATTTAATGTAAGCAAGTAATATAATTTCATCTCTTTTAGACATCTTAAAGGTGCTATTAATAGTGCTCAGTCCTTGCACTATATTCATTGGATTCATTACATTGAAAATTTCAATCCACTTTTCATACACTGCTTTATCTCTTTTATTAATAAGAAGCGCATCCAAACTGATGCTTCCTTCATCGAGACTTTCCAGTTGTCTTAAAAATTCCTTTAGCATCATTTGGAAGTCAATCTCCATCTACTATTTAAAAGTATTGAAAGGTCATATCTTACAGGGGTAGATAGTCTTTCTAATTCTAGACCTCTTTCTTCAATGACACTCCATTTGACTGATTTTTTCTTACTTCCCTTTTGCCCTGCAGCGGTGCCGATTCCATCATAGAAACTTTTAATTTGATTAGGGGACAATGCAAAGACTCTCTTATTACGAGGTTCATCTTTGCGAATTAAAATCCAGCTCATTCCCCCTGATTTTATCAATTTCTGACCATAAGTAATTTGATGCAAAGGGATAGAAGCGGATTTATGATAAAATAATGGAAAAGAAGTTTTATTTCTACTTGTCTTACATTCAATTAAGATAGGAACGCCGTCACTTACTGCAAAGAAATCGCCGGGTTGTTTTTCAGCGATTGCTTGTTTGACGAATCTGCTAACGTCATTAGTGTCCTGTATCCTGAACCACCACCATCCAGCAGTATACAGGGATTTACGTATTTCCCATTCAAAATTCTTTCCTGTATAAATATTAGTTTTCATTATTTATCCTCATCAATATAACTTGATAGTAATCCATTATTATTTCCCATCCATTTTCTTTAAGCCACGGTATTACTAAATCACCCTTTTCAGCGTTAGCGTCTTTACCAGCGTCATCAATCATAATAATGCTATCTTTTTTTAATTTACTCATAGCCATTTTAGCTTCTTTTAATATTAAATGTTTATCATTAGCACTATCCAGATATAAAACGTCTATTTTCTGTTTAAAATCACTCAAGAAAGTTAAAGAATCACTGTGAATAATGTTTACTTGTGATGATAAAGCTGCCAATTTTCGAGAAAGTTCCACTGCTTCAAGATTGTTGTCTACTGAAGAAAAATGGCCGCCATTTTTTATCACATAATTAGCAAATTTTATGGTAGAATGACCATCTGCATTCCTTTCATTGCGTATAGTTCCTGTTTCTACTATAACCTTTGGCTCTCCTTTCATTCTTTTAAAAAGTTCATTAAATGTAATATCTCTCATTTAATACCCCTCTCCTTTTCTTATTGCTTCCCCTGTTTCTTTTATCCAATCTTCTATTACAGATTTATTGGGGAATGTATATTCCATTGCTAACTTGTGATATTCTTCTGATAATTCTATTCCTATCCCCTTTCTTCCCAATTCCCAAGCCACCCTACAAGTTGTTCCGCTGCCCGAAAATGGGTCTAGCACTGTATCGCCGGGTTTACTCCCAGCAAGTATGCATCTCTTAGGTAATTCGGGGGGGAATACAGCAATGTGTGAGTTACGCAATGCTTTAGGTGCTATCCACCATACATCCCTTGCGTTCTTTCCTTTAGTAGGGTCTCCCACAATTAATCTCTCTCCTCTTTTATTATATTTCTTTGAGGGTTTAGTAACTAATGGTTCCCTTATGGCATCCATATCGTAGTAATATTGGGGATTCTTCGATAGCAAAAATATACACTCGTGCGAGCGAGTGGGTCGATTCTTAACGCTTTCAGGGATGGGGTTAGGTTTCGCCCATATAATGTCACAACGCAGATACCACCCTGCTTCTCGGAGGGCAAATGCAACCATCCACGGCACACCAATAAGGTCTCTTTCTTTAAAATTCGCTCCTTTCTTAGTGACCTGAGTATTGCGTGTTCCTCGTCTATCACTGCCTGTAGCACCGCCTGCGCCTCCAGAAAACCCGGCATAACTATCTCCTATGTTTATCCATACTGTTCCATCCTCTTTTAATTTCGGTTTAATTTCCTCAAATAATCTTACTAAGTTCGCTGCGTATTCCTCTACTGTAGGTTCAGCACCAAATTGTTTATCATCGCCGTAATTTCTGAGTGCCCAGTAAGGCGGAGAAGTAACGACTGTCTGAATTGAATCATCATCTAAAGTTTTAACTACCTCAACAGCATCCCCTTGTAATAAAAGGGGCTTCGTCAATGCTTATGCTCCACAAATTTAGCACACTTCTTACAATTTATGTATTTATTCCAAAAATCCCTTCTCATAAACTGTTCTTCTCTTTCGCTCGGTCTAATTCCACACATAGTGCTTCCTGTAACCCTATTTAATAGATGTCTTCTTCTCATATTATTCACCAATTTATGTTTTTATTAAAAGAAGGTAAAAGTTCTTCTTTCACCTTCATTTTGTAGTTATAATTGGGGCATTCTTTGATGTGTATACTCCAATCTTCATTATCATTAGGGTCACGTTCATATCCACAGAAACAATACATATCTTCTATTCCTGTTATTATTCCCTTGTAAATATGTCCATCCCTATCTTTAAGGTGTAGATGAATGTCATCACCGTTTTGGCTATCACGCTCTATATCTATAATATCAAATTGTTCGTGATGACCTTTCGTTGTCCAAGCAACCCATAAGGCATCATCTGTTTCCTTAATTTCCCTTTTCATTTATCTCTCCACGTATATTCCACCGATACCATTTCCTTTTTCAAAGCGCATTCCAAATGCAAATCATTCGCTACCAGATAATCATAGTCTACTGTGGAAGTATCTCGCTTGCATATCTTACAAGTCCAGAATTTCTTATATTCATCATCATCGCAATAGTCTCTTATCTTAGTCGTTTTACCATAACTTGTGGCTCTCGTTTCACTTGCCCACTCTTGTAGAAATTCTTCTATTTGTTCTGCTGTGCGAGCACGCCACGTAATAGCATTTGATGGCCCCATTTTACTATGTAAATATTCACTCAGTTTCATTCTTCTCTCCCTTTACTAACACTCTTTTGATGTCTCCGACCTCTCCCTTTACTAACCACGTAGGAGGTAAACGACCATATTTGATGGAATACCATTCTTCTATCCATCTATCTATATCTTCGCTCGATAATGCAGAGGAACCTGCTTTATATTCATTTATTATGTATTCACTTAGTTTCATACTATCTCCAGCGGAGTGCCACACCACTCGCAGTTCTGGTGATAGAAATATTCATCCCACTCTATCATTTTATTAAGGTCCCATATCTCACAATCCCTATTTGGACATCTATGGGGACTCATTTAATCACACTCCTTCTTGTAAAATCCCTGAGATATACAGTCGTCTAACCATTTGTCGTGCTCTTTTAATGGGGTCTCTGCTTCTATCATACCACACATATTATCTATATAGTCTTTCAATCTTTCATTTTCTTCAATTATTTTATCTGCTTTGTGAAGGCTGGATGCCATTTGTTCAACCAACTTACACATATATTTATATTTTTCTTCTAGTTTTTCAGTCATTTTATCACCTGAGGATACTTCTGATGGAGATTACAAAGTGCTGCCCGACATTCGCACCACCACATTCCCATTACACTTTTTATAAATTTTTTACCACACTGTTTACAAATCATTCCTTACACCTCCCACACATACCGTTAAAATTCCACGGCACATTGAAACCCAAACCAACACCGCACTTTTTACAAATCATTGTAAACCTCTTATCAGCAGGAGAATACAAAATATGACGAATGTAAATTCATCCCAATCTCTGTTCATTTACTATACTCCCTATAATTGTCATCCTGCTTTTCTATTTGCCATATTATATCAGCAATCATATCATTGTCCATATTGCCTTCCTCAATACTTTGCTCCATCGCCATCCTCATCATTCTGAGCACTGGTATATCTTCTTCGTGTAATTTAATTAGATAATTTCTCATTTTATCCAATCTCTCCCAAGTTCTTGAAGTGATTTCTTGCTCTCTCTCTGCCTTTATTACGGGTATATCTCATATCCCAATCACCATCCTTACGCTTTGGATGTAAATAATCTAATTCCATTCTCAAAACTGATTTTTCATTCTTGAGTGATTCTTTGGTTTCTATTAAGTGAGCGGGTATTACCTGCTCATATAGAATTGAATAACGCGATGTTACCCATATCGGTTTGCTGAGCCTTTCACTTTCTGCCATAACTTCCATCTCCACAGTGAGGGCATTTATACTTGTGCGATGTTTTCATCCCTATATAATTGCCTCCACAATTTAAACATTTCATTGCTCACACTTCTCGCATCCATCACGGCAACACATTTTCTTACAATAAGAGCAATCATTTCCGCAATTACCCTCGTAATGCATTTCTCTTAACTGCCTGTCAGTATATTCAGTATGAGGGTCGTGTAGATATATCATTGGTTTTGCCTCTGTAGTTTAATTGTATAACTTTTCATATTAAATAATATCCTATTATTATTCCAAAGCCTAAACCAAATAAAAGTCCTGCTAACATATCTAATTGTTGGTCAGTAAGGGAAAAATCGTCATATTTGCTCATTTAAATTTCACCTCAAATGACCTTTCCCACGACTTACCTTTCTTAATTTTGACAGAGCCAATGATTGTTTCATTACCATCACTGTCTATCATAATCCGCTTTCCATTTCTCCATACAATCATCATCTTTTTAATTTCCTGAACCAATTACGTTGTGCAATCCTTATTACAAATCTCAACAATGCAAAACTATATACTTTATTAAGTTTAATACGCCCGTTGATGGGGCGTGGTAAGTCGAACTCACCACTTGCGCTAGCCATATTCTTAAACGCATCGCTGGTGGTTCGTGTTTCAATCATTATAGTTTTCTCATCCTCGTCATACTCAAAGTTAGCATACTTCAGTTCACGGCGGATGAGGTTCTTCTGCTTCATTTCATTTGTCATCATTGCTTACCTCGTTGTGGAACCAGCAGCGGCGGAACAACGGGAAACAAGTAAAAAACCCGTCGGTTGGATGGCGGCTTGCCGTGGTCATTCCACTGAATAGTAAACCATCGTTTATGATAGTCCTTGCATTCGGTGTTTACACTCGGTTCGTTTAAGGCTACATCCGAAATTGTAGCACTCCAACCAAAACCACTGCTGATTCTGAATTTTCAGTATTTTCGGAGTATATAAAGGTTCTCATAAGCAAGTTTCTCTTCCATTTAAGCAGGATTTTCCTTTTGCTTTCCATCTCAAAGTTTGACGGCACTCAGGACATCTCTTGTGCTCTTTATCATATATCTTTCCACAGGGCGAACACCAGTTCCATTTCTCGTATGCACCTGCTCTCATAGGAGGGCCACAACTAAACTTATCGCCGTTGGCGTAGTTCAATTTCCCTCCTGCTATAGTATCTTGATTTGGCTCTCAATATATTATGGCATCTATCATTACCGCATCGTTTATGGCTCTTATCCCATACCTGATTGCATCTGCCACACCAATTATATTTTTCATATCCGCCTCGATGAAAACTCGGCCCTTGAGGGGCTAGTTCACCGTTCTCGTAGCCGTTGTAGTCTTTGCTCATTCTTCCACTCCTCTTTTGTATAGTCTTTACAATTCCAATTCCTGCTGAAATGTATATCCCAGCGACAATCATCACAATAAATCATATGCCAATGTCTACATTCGGCACACTCACGTTCACAATGGTAGCAGTTATTCATTATGTCTTGCTTCCCATTCTTCTATTATTTCCATAGCATCTATAACGTGCAGGGGCTTCCCTTTTACTTTATGGAAGTATTCTATCGCTTCTTTTCTGTTCATTACTCTTTCTCTTTTTTATTTTACGACGCTTTATCGGTTTCTTTTCTATTTTAGAAAAGTCAATCCAACCTGTGCCACGTCTTGCACAAGCGGGTTCATCGCTGTAATCTACTGACATCTTCGTATGTATCTATCAACTTCTCTAATCTTGTCAATTCTGCTTGTGTTGCATACAAGCTAAATTTGATTTCTTCTAACAGTGTATGTCCTGTTATTGGCTCAGGGTCCAGAAAAGTATAATCTTCTCCATCATCTAAAGCATACCCTACTATTATCTCACCATCAATTGACGGGGGATTAGCATCGACTGCTATATTGTATTCACGGCAGCTTAAGCATATATCTTTGCTTCGGTCTGCATTTTCGCTGCATAGACCTTCACCTGCTTCATTCTGTCCACATTGATGGCATTTCTGCTTTTCTTCTTCATTCATTCAATCACAATCCTCATCATCATCATCACAATAGCCAAATCCATCTCTAATTTCTCCATTGAGTATTTCCCTATTACAATTAACACACTTCATTTTATTCATCCTCTCTATGATTAACTAATATTTCTTGTATCCTTGCTGGTAAGTCTTGATAAAGCTTCACTATCTGTGATAGGTCGCTTGATTTGGCTCTCCAATATCGTTCTCTTGCTGCTATGGTAGTTCCATACCTTTGCTCCCTATATCTCCTTTTCTTATCAGCATCGAAACGTCTGTTATCTGCTCTCTTTTTCTCGAGAAGCTCTCGACTTCGTTGCTTTTGTTCACGGGTTCGGGTCATAACATTCTCCACATTCTCGGCAACATCCCCACGTTAGTTGCTTACTGCAACAGGGACATTTATTTCTTTCTTCGTCGCTCATCTGTTTTCTCTAATATGTTTCTTACTTGCTCTGGTGGGTCACATTTACTTGGGTCATAAAATATTGGTCCTATTGCTCTACCTTCTTCACCGTTGATTTGGAATTCTCCTAACATTTTTGCTGGTTTCCAGTGAATAGTCTCATCCCAAAGGTCATCGATGAGCATTTTATTGCCCATTAATTCGGCCACAAACATAGCGAATAATTCTTTTTCTGCTTTGTTCATATTTCTTCCTCGCTTAATATATATTTAAATGCTTGGGTGATAATTATCTCCCATTCTGCGCCATTCTATTATTTCGCCGTCTTTCCATATACAATAGGCGCTCCTTCTTACTTCAGCATATTCATTGAAATAATCTTCATATTCAGCAAGTGACATATGTTCACTTAACATTAATACATAGAACGCTCTTCTTTTAAATGATTCGGTGCCTACACTATAATCCAGCAGGTTTTCGCTACCCCATAAATCATATACCATTTCTGCTCTTTGGTGTCTTTCGGTGTCGCTGTCATATATCATTAACTCACTATGTCTACCAAACACTCTCATAAAGCGAGTGTCTCCAGTGACAAAAGCGTATCTACTGCCAGTAAGTCGAATTGGGTATTTTTCTTTATTTGTTCGAGTAGCACTTGAACCTGCTTTGTAAAGGATTAAAGTCCCTTCGATTTCCTCTTTAAGGTAAGCATCTATTAACCTCATTCTAATACGGCTAGGGACCATAGTTCCTCTCCAGAGAAAATTACGGCCATTTTTTCTGTATACATAAGCAAAACCACTTACTCCCTGTGTTTGAGCAGAGTATTGTATTTGCTCTTCATTAGAAATGTTATCGTATTGATACAGTGTATTAAAGCGAGTGGTGAGTGCTCCCCACTCATTTATAACGTCACTGAACTGCTGAGCATCCAATCGATTTTCTCCTGCTGTGTCTATTCTATATATTTGCGTCATCTTCGGTGCTCTGTTCCTCTTATTGAATTTCTCTTGTCGAGCAGTCTCCTCAGCCAATACTCTCGGTCTCCGCTGTAGTATTTGGCGAGTAATCTCGCTCTCTCTTTAATACTCAGTTTCACTTTCTCAATCTCCTGAGCATATTAATATCTTTCTTTGTCATTCCTCCAGCTTGATTACCTTTATTACGTCGGCGTTGCCTGTTCGATTGTAATTGCTTGGGATTCCACATATTAGTATCACGTTTTAATCGCTCTTTATTTGATTTACTGTGCTGGATAAATTTCCACTCTCCATCCTCACCCATAAACGTAGCAGTTTTGTATTCTTCTGTGAGCACTTCGGTCATATCCCACTGATTTCTACATACACTACAAAAATAGTGCTCGTAAGCCGAATTCCGCTCTGGATAATATTTCAGTTTACCCGTTGATGCTTCTTTACATTCAGGGCAAAGAACTTTTATTTTCCCTGCTTTACCTTTTTTAGACAAGGAAACTATCCCCCTTATCGAGCCCCCATTGGACCGCAAATGCTTTTAATTCCGATATTGGAATCACAGCATCATAGTCATTTTGGGAAATTGACAAGTAATCCTCTAAAATATCGAGCTCCAGATAATAATTAGCAAAAGCATCGGGAATCACCACTGATTTACCTGTTTTGCTTACTCTAGTGCCTTCATCCTGAGCAATTCTATCTAAATCAGCAAAATTACCTTCTTGCTGTTCTATGTGAGACATCACTTCATAAAAAAGCACCATTGCATCAAGAAACTCGTCATATTCGTCATCGTCAGCATCAGTAGTCGCATAGGATTTCTTAGGTGCTGTAGATTTCGGTTTTTCTGATGACCATTTGTTGTCTACACCGCTGTAATATTTAACGCCGTTGTAGTTTTCATAATGGCTGCCACCATATACAGTGTAAGCACCGCCCCATCCACCAAATGCTGATTTTGCTTGATACTCAACCTTATCTGGATTCTGCTTGAAATGTTGATGTAACTTCGGCACTATATGTTGAATGAAAGCCATAGATTCATACAGATGCTCCATCACAATGTATTCACTGCCTGAATGAGCGTTATAATATCCGGCAAATAAATTGATGCCGTTTATATTTAAGGTGTATATAATTTCGCTCACGTCAGATATGGACCCGCTCGTTGATTCTAATTTAAATGGTTTACCCCATTCATCCAGCATCTTTTCTACCTCTTTAGAGCATAGTTGATAATCACAATTTTCTGTGATGATGTCGGTATTTCCACGGCGGTCAATGGTTATATTGAACACCACATCTTTAAATTTATCGCTGTGATGTTCCATAGCGTGTTTTGCTCCATTACATCCGGTTTCTTCTGCTACACATAGTAGCCCCGATAACGGCGTTGTCTGTGCTTTGTTAGTTATTAACTTTAACACAGCAAATACGCCACATTTGTCATCTCCACCAATTACCTGATTATTTGTAGAATACAGCACTGTTCCTTTCTTCTGCTTTTCCCAGAAAATATCTGGTGCTCCGGACCCTACGGTGTCCATATGTGCATTAAGCAAAATACGGTTGTTGCCCTCAACGTGGTTGCTGAAATATATATTTCCAGCTGTGTCTATCTCATAATCTATTCCAGCATCTCTTAAATATTGAGTCACGTATGCTATCATAGCGTGCTCGTCTCCGCTGGGACTGTAAATAGACAACATCGTTGCAAGCATATCCATATCGCTCATTTCTGTCATATTTTTAGGTATTTTGGTGACAACGCTTTTGCTAGCCTGTTGCTTTTCAACAATATTTTTAGTTACTTCTTTTCTTGGTTCTTGCTCTTCAGCCATCGTCTTCTTTTACCTCCACGATTCTATAATCGCTGTTACTTATCGCTTCGTAGACAGCATAGGATTCCCATCCTGTATTTGCTCCTACGACCCTTTTAATATATCTGCGCTGCTCTTCATCACGGTAATACGTGAAATCAGCCTCGCTGTCATCTGGTTTGCTTCTCCACCACGGCAACCAATAGTGAGTTTGTATCGCTACTTGTGAATCAGTTGCTTCCTTTATATTCATTAGTGGGCTCGATGCTAAAATGCTGTAAATACTACTGTCGTGCCGTGAGGCTCTGTAAGCAATTAACTGATGTTTAGTAAATGCTGTCTCTGCCCACTCATCTACTGCTTTAAATAATCCTACATATACGTCATTCTTGCTGTTCGAGTATTGTGTTAAGTATAATCGAGAAGGAGCAACACTTACAGGCTCTTCGTCATCACTCCAATTTGCTTTATAAAGTCTGATAAGGGAGCGCCCTATTATATCGCCGTGGTCATCACGAAGAATAGCAAGCAAGTGAGGATTCACAACCATATCCATAAATCCAAAAGCATAACTTGTTCTATTAGAACTTTCTTGACAACTGATGCCGGAGTTCCAGTCAACAGTTTCCTGTAATATTGCTGGGTCATACCCTATTTCAATTTTTACTTTAGTGCTCGATGCATTAGTCTTCCATTTCTCGAGCGTCTCTGTCCAACCAGTTGCTTTTCTTTTAGCGTATTGATTAAATTTGTGTTTGTATGCTCTTCCTAAAATCTGATTGATTGCTCTTTTTAAATCAGCGCCGTCGTCAGTTTTATTTATTTCAAGCATAGTTGCAATTGCTTCAACATTAACATATTCTATTCTGTAATTAAAATAATCATTGCCGAGTTTTTGCATTGTGATATCTTCACCCTTAACCACAGTTCGAGCATCACTGTCATAATACTTTAGGTGTTTTTTAAACAGATGCCGTAAAGGATGGTATAATCCATACTTCTTATGCTCTGATAAAAATATATCATTGTTTATCATATCATAAAATACTTGAGCAACTTGTTTGTATACTTCGCTCTTAATACTTATTTGACCTGTCCACCATTTATTTGCTTCATCTAACTCATCGCTGGTGGGGCCTAAAGCATCTTTTTTAAGTTGGTAAGAATGGTAAGCATAATCATCTCTCATTCTGCCGTAGAAACTACGGAATAAGGACATAGTAGTTTCAGATGCTGGTTCATATGCTCCTTTCAATAAAAGAGCATTTATTTCACACTTTGCGCCGTGGAAACTTACTTGATTACCAATCTCCTCATCGCTCCTGTAATAACACTCAGAGCACATTGAGTCATCATAATATTCGGTTCCACAGCAATCAAAATACATTGTTGCTCCACAAGAACGACAATCAAAACATTCATTATCTGAAGCACAGTTTGGACAGCAATGTTCACAACTGTTATTGCTGTCATAAAAATAACTATCACGACTTAAATCAATAACTCGCTCGCAATCCATACAGCAGGTATAATCTCCATCACTAAAGCAACTTTCACATATAGTGCCGTGTCGAGTTTCTGTGCTTGCTTCGCTACTTGTGTGAGAATCATTACAATCCGAGCAATCCCACATCCTTTCTCTACAACTTGAGCAAACTATTTCGTGGTTGTTAGTGGATTCTATATTCTCTTGCTCCACTTCCTCATTGCATATCTCACATTCTTGCTCAGGCATTTTTTAAATTTTCTCCGTGCTTTGCGGTATTGCTCCAATATCGAGAGTATATATAAAGAAACTGTTGAGCCTCTTTAACCTTTTGCTGGGGATGAAGCGAAGGTGCTTATGATGGGAGAAAGCATTAACCCATTGCTCTCTCACTTCATCCCTTTCAGCATTGGTGCTGCCGACTGGATTTGAACCAGTGTCCGAGCGTCGAGTTTGCTCGATGATGGGCCGGACTACACTACAGCAGCACTTGTTAATCTTCATTGCTTTTTCCAAAAATCCATTCCCAGCACTTCTCTTAAATGTGCTTTAAAGTTTATCCAAATCATTGCTTTTTTCATCTTCGCTCTTTAAATCTAATTATACAGTCATCGGGCCACGCTTTCTTTAATTCTTTATAGCTGGGTTCTTTCATTTGTTTTGCTTCCTTAAAAATGTCCTGTGCTCATTACATTATCCATTGCTCTCTGATGCACAGCATAACACTCTTTGCACATCTCAGCAGCCTGCCAACACTTAAGTGCTGGATTACCACACAGCAGTTTACATTTCTTTTGCTCTTTGTTATTCATATTCATTGCTTTCTCTTTAATGACCATCTACAGCAGCATTTACACACGGCCAGCATAACTCATAGTTGCTGACTTCGTAAAGGGTTTTTCGCTGTGAACATCTGTCACATATGCTGTTCTTTATTTTTTTCATTTGCTTTGTCTCCTTTGTGCTCTTTGTTCTTCTTCTAAGCATTTTATTACATCTATTAGAGCGTGATATATCTTCGAGCGAATTGGACCATACCCGATTGCCGGGTTTAAGAGCGAAATCCTTGCTCCGTCTTTAACATAGTATTGCCGTGTTGCGGAGTCAGTGCCGTCACACCTTTTTCTGCTGCCATTTATCTTAATCATCTTCGCTTCCTTCTTATTAACTTGCCGTCTACACGACTTTTATCACTGCTGTAATGGTTAGTGCCGGACACTCCACCACTGCTGTATCCCATTCCAGCGTGCTTTTTAATGTCATTTAATACTGCTTCAGTATCTACATCATCATCAGCAAGTGCTTCAAACAGTTGCCGTAGAAAATCATCTATTGCTCTCCAATGCACTTCTTTTGCTCCGTGCCATATCCGAGCACATTCTCTTATTGACTTGCTGATTTTAGTATCTGCTGGGTATAGGTTGAGCATTGGTCTCGTTCCCTTTAACCGAGCAACATATTTCGTTGCTTCAATTACAATATCCATCGACGGCATTTCAGTATCTGTCATATTGCTCCCCCTTTCGATTGAGCAGTGGTCGATGCTCTAATGAATATCTATGCTGCCACCAATGAGGTAGCTCTGATACTATGTTGCCGTATTTGTAATCCGGCACAAAGGGACAGGGTGTGCTGTTGCTATCATCTCTAAAGCAACTACACGTAATCCACGGCACTAATCCATCGTGAATATGCCGAGCCTGTCTATAACGCTTTATTTTTATTTTAGGATGCTGATAATGTGATTCATCTTTTGCTTTTCTTTTTTGGTATTGCTTATCTGTTTCGCTTTTTGTTTTCTTTGCTGTAATAGGGTAAGCATACTTTGCTTCAATATCCTGCTCTCTTTTCTTTACAGCCAACACTCTACAATAGGCAGCATACATTTTCGCTACCACAGTGCTTGGCAATAAATCGAGCGAACATCCAATCGAGCGTTCCAACTCATTTTTTGCTTTTTTTGTCATTGCTTTCATTTCACTTGCTCCAGAAGAATCAAAAGTCGATACTTCAACACTGCTCCAGAGTCAGGGTAATATATAAAGAAACTGCTGAGCAGAAAAAATCGGGGGAATACAGCATTTGCATATACTATACTGCTAAGCATATGTTATAAGAGCATATGTTAAGATATATTAGGCTCTATTATACTAAGCAAGATATATTAGCTCTGGGCTCTATTAAGCAAGAGAGAGAGAGTGCTCTATTATACTATACTATATAGTGCTGTGGCTTTATTGTGCTCTAATTTGTCATTAAACGTATGCTTTAGGTCTTTCTGTTAATGCTCACACACACACCAAACCAGTTCAGCAAACTAAAACCAGTTTATGCTCTTCTTTCTCTTTCTCACGGCACTGAACCGACGTATGCTCTATCTCACGGACTTCTTGCTCGGAGCATCCAATTAGATAGGTGTGTAACACGTTGCTGCGAGCAAAGTTTCTCATCTGAGCACACCGAAAAGGTAGAGCAGAGCAGGCAAAATCCGAGCAGAGCAAAAAAATAGAGCAGAGCAACAGATAATGCTTTGCTCAGAGCAGGGAGACATTCAAGCACGACAAAAAATTTGAGCAGTTTTAGGTCATACTCAGGACCACATTTGAGCAGGTGATTGCTCTAACCTCGGAGTAGCGAGGTCTTCCTACTTGGAAGCTTTATTTCTATCAGATGCCCAGCCTCCTGCTGGATTTGGGTTTACTCTTTTGCTTAAGCCTACGCTTTTTAGTGTTCTGCCTGTTTCTTCGCAGTCTTCACGTAATGTGGTATCTTTCGGATGATTTCTTCCTTCACGGCCACATTCACATTGGTAGCATTGGTCTGTCTTTGATGCATCGAAGGAGCTTTCACAGAATTCACAGATAACTGCTCTGCATCTCTTACATACGAGTTGTGCTACTCTTCTACCTCTTTTGATTTTGCTCAATTGATTTCACCTCCCAATGCTTTTATACAAGCGTGAGGGTCTACGCATTTTCTTCGGTTGCTATGATATGTAGGACATAGCCCACAATTTTCACACATACAAGCACAATCTTCTTCATAATTCATACATCCACTACAGCGATTAATGGGTCCACAATTGCAATTTTCATCCCAATATGCTCCACATCCTATACAGCTCATTTAGTCGCCTCCTTAATTATTGCGTCTCTTAAGTCATTGAAATATTGTGAAGAGCAACCACTCCCCATCATTGGGAACTTGCTGTCTTCTTCGTGTATTTTGATTTCTTCATACTTCATACAAGGTCTCTGTCCAAATGGTTCAATTGGTTCAGATAGATAGATGCACTCTTTGAGTCCAGTTTTACTCAGTTCACCGTATGGACACGGGCGTTGTATACAGCAGAATCCACTCTTAACGCAAGTCATTAGTAGTCGCTCCCGAAGTAGGGCACTGAATCAGGTTGTTCTTCAAATTCTGCTGCGTCTTCTCCAGTCCAACATTGATGTTGTGCTTTTTCACTCTTATACATTACCTTCTTGCATATTTCACATTTGAAGTATGTCATTAAGAACAGTCTGTTATTCATTCTGGTAACACCAAGTATTTTAGATACTTCCTCAGTCTTTTGTCGTGGATGTGTTGAGGAGTCATTTTCTTCTTCATCTCTGACCTCAAGTCTCTCTGAATCTGTTCTTCAACCTCTTGGTCTATTTTCTTCAGATGCTCCATATAAAACTTCATATTTTCAGTAGTTAGCCAATTAGTCATCGTTATGGTCCTTCCTTCCGTCTCCGTAGGTTATAGGACAGACACCTAAGAAATGGATTTCTCCATCTTGATATCTGACGATAACATCTTCTTGTTCATAGACTAATTCAAAGATTTCATCTGCACAACAGGAGTGTTCATACCTCCATTCTTTATTGTCCAATGCATTAATGAGTTCATCGATTGCTTTTTCTAATTTGTTATCTAAGTCACTCATAGATTCTTCTTCAACTCCTCACAATGTGTTATAATTCCATCCAGAACGCATTCACTCTTAGAGTATTCGTTACAACGTGGTAGGAAGTGTTTTTCTTCATAGTCATCGATGAATTCATTTCTTTTCTGTTCCCAACCCATTAGGTCGTGTTCAACATTTTGTCTTGTTATTGCGTAAGGAAAACTTCTTAGATGCGAGATGTATATTATCATTAGTCCGAGGTCTACCCAAAACTCACTGTCCTCTTTCTTCTGCTTAGCCATCTTTGCTTTGAATTCGTCAATCTCTTTGATGATATTTGACTCTTTCTCAATATCGTTAATTTCTTTAACCATAATTATTTCTCTCCGTTCCATTCCGTAGTTTCATCAAAAAAAAAGAGTAGTATAGGAATTTCAACTTGACTCTTTTCCTATACCAGTGCTTTATTCTGACGTGCTACCAATTAAACAGATTTAAGACTCTTTCCTAGCCTCCAACATTGCCTCTAACTCTTCTGTGGTCAATGTAGCTACAACTGCCTCTCGAACTGCTTTATCTGTCTCAGCCCTCTTTGCAATCTCTGCTGGCGAAGCCATTTTCTTTGGTCTCCCTCCGACTGCTTCTTTCTCGTCAAACCACGTATGAACCATCTGTCTTGTCAGGTTCCAAGATGGTGCTAGAAATTTCTTAATCTCTATCCACTCACCAAGTCCTGTCTCTTTCAGGTTCTTCTGTGATGTTGCCTCAAGCATTGCTTCAAATCCAAGCACTCCTCCTATAACTCCTCTGGAATTACTGGGTCGGTGATTTTTCAAGAAACCACGCCTGAATGAGTCGCCTACTACTCCGTCCTCATTGATATAACTTGAATTGTCATTATAGCCTAATGCCATATGCAAATATTCAAGTCCCCCGTATCGGGGATTTCCTTCCTCGTCTTCTACATTAACCGCAGAGTAGTCTCTGAAGTTCACGTAGCCACGATTACCATTCTCACTGCCTTGAGCAGCGTATGGTGGTCTATGCTCTTTCTCTGCGTCTGTTAACGCAGGAAACTTCCAAGTTTTGATTTCACTCATTTTTTCTTGTGTTGTCATCTTTTAAACTGTTCTTATGACTATCTGAACAGAGTCTTTTTAAGTTTTTCAGTTGTTTTTCCAACCGGTAAATCTTCATTCTTAGGTCTCTTACTATTTCCGAACCTTTCCTATACCTACTCATCAATAACCTCAATAACCAAGTAATTTGCACAGGTCTCACAGTAATGTGTTGATTTTCTTGAATCACCGTAAATTCCCGTTACATAATCTTTCAGAGTCTCTTCTTTACAAACTGGACAATATTTGACTTTATCGAAGTCCGGACTTGTTATTTGTATTTTCTGTCTCATTCCTCAATCACCTCTGTGGTATGTCCTACAAGTTTCACTAATTGACCCTTACAGTTCCTATACATTACTTCTCCATTATCTCCATTCCACTTCTCACTCACCCATTTCATAGGTATGCCTTTACACTCAGAGTCCTTATTACAATGCTTACATTTCATTTATTCACCTTTTCTCTCTTTCTCACACCGACAGCTAATCCAAATCCCGAGACTGGCAACCGAAGGCCAAGTCTTAACGCAACTGAATTAAAAGCTAATATGTGCAAAAAAACTCTATTTCTTAACGCCCCCGTAGATAACGCTACCACAATCTTTACAAACAAACTTAGGGCAAGAGGGTGCAGACAAGCACCTTTCACAGAGAGAAGCAGAGAGATGAAGATTATTATGATTAGCCATAGTAATTACCTCTTAACCAACCCATTATCCGGTTCAGTTCCTATGAACTGGGCTATAGAATAATCCCCAAGTGCTCTTTTTAATGCGTCTTCATCCATACAATCATCACAACTGCATCGAACCCCGTGCGGGATTCTGGACTCAAAGCCCAAAATCCACTCCTAAGGTGCCTTCTACTTCACGCATAAATATAACCAATTCTGATAACGTGGTCTTACTGTCATAATTGACAGGAACAATACTACCTGTGTCATCTTCATACTGGGATATTACGCTCTTCGCGTGTTGCCTTAACTTGAACAACGCAAAGCCATTTTTCATCTCTTCTGATATACTACCAACGGAAGAATTAGATTTCCAATCCCTCACATCGTGATACGAACCAAAGAGTGCCTTCCTTGAAGTCTCACCCTTACTTACGACTGCTTTCTTACTACTTGTCATCGCTACTCCTGAAGAACTAAATCCTGATGGTATAATACTCTTCATAATAAGTTCCTCAGTAATGAGGAACGAAAAAAGAACCTCCCCTCTATACCATATAGTGTCTATTCTTTTTCTCTATATCCACCCCTTCAAACAAATCCTATAAAATTTCGGGGCATTTGGTAGCAAGGGATTTATAGTTAGACGGGGATAGGAATATATGAACTGGCAAAAGTGCATCAGGTGTAATGTATATTTCGACCAACCCAATTATTTGGCAATGGCCGAGTTGTGTCCTGATTGCTGGGTATACCTTCCACATTATAAATTAAAAGAGGGTTCAATAAAAACAAAGGAATCGAGGTTACCTCATATTCTAAAGGACATAACATTCAACGAAGCTCTAATGTATATCGTAGGAAACGGGTTATGTTTATTGATTGTGGCCTATTACTTGTGGTTTAAGTAAGGGCAGCGATGTTAAAAAAAAATTGGGTCTATTTTTTGCGAGGTTTCCCTGTTGCCCCGTCACAGGTACAGTTATAGTGTCCATATATACAGTTGCATACCCAAAGATTATCCCAACTGGGTTTGGTCAAAAAATAATCGGGGAGAATTTTTGAACCCCCTCCCCATTGGGTATTTTACCGTGCATTATTTAGTGCGGTTTTTATCTTGCCTTTAACGAGAGCTTTTAGTTCATCGTCTTTTTCATCCCAAGCTGCTAGGACCACGTTCCTGAGAACATCGTTCTTAACTTGGGTCTTGAGTATTTCATCAAGTTTGAAATAGGCGGACATCTGGGCCTTTGTTAGATTGTCTTCAAGCAGGGCTTCAATCTGGGCATCGTACCTTTTCAGGTATTTATTGACCAGAGGGAAGACCAAGTTTCGGACCTTTGGCTCGGTATACAATATGTATGCCACCAGA
>Ga0080013_1002027_pt1 | contig 25030 bp, 32 predicted proteins | sample ETNvirenome_6_85_FD_69236 | JGI IMG/M metagenome (GOLD analysis project Ga0080013, IMG submission 69236) | Marine viral communities from the Pacific Ocean - ETNP_6_85 (SPADES assembly) (version 2) | ecosystem: Environmental > Aquatic > Marine > Oceanic | place: Pacific Ocean | collected 2013-06-19
ACTGGGGCAGGATCTGGCACAAAATTAAAAGATTGCTTTTTTATTAATTTTGCAAGGCTTTTGGCTAAAGATGAAATCAAAAAAGGATCATTTACGATCAAGATTGGGACAGGCTCTTATGCTGCTCCATTTGCAGATACCTCGGGGGGAGATGGAATTTTAACAATTTCTGATTCTGGTAAAGAGAATGATTATCGAGTAAACTCTCCAGCTGGAGAATATGCCATTTTGTCAGCTACTGCCGGGTATAACAAGGAGATTAGTCCTGCGCCCGCGTGTGGATTAATTTTCTATCAAGCAGGTATTGTTGTTCTTAGTTCTTCAATCTTTCTTAGCGGAAACACATCAGCCCTACCAGGAATTCTTTCATCTTCAGATGTGCCGTTTAGGCCCAATGGAACATATGTCACGGCATCACTTACCGGATCTGCCATCAGCGCATCATGTAATTATTTAAGAAATCGGCTTTATGATATAACCTTCAATAACACAACTGAACTTAACTCAACAATTCACTTTTGCCGTGTTAATCATAATGATTATAATTATAGCTCGAATCCAACTTATTTGAGTGCAAGCAAGATTCGGGTTAAGAATAATACTTTGGATTCTCCAATAGCTTATTTTACAACTGTTGGCCTTTATTCTTCAGATAATGAGCTTTTGGCGGTTGCAAAACTTTCAGAACCTCTTAAAAAAGATCCAACAAATGAAATGACAATTCGTGTCAGGCTTGATTATTAATCACAAACTAATTACAGGTAGACATGCCTTTCCACAAGTTTGGACCAAATGATATTTTTTACAATAGGATTGAAACACATCCACAAGTAAGCTTTATCATTTATGATACCAACATCTATTATAATAATAGTCCCAGAGATTCTGGTAGTTTTGTAAATAATGCCGGAATGGTTCCGACTGGTTATGTTAGTCTATATGAATTAAATGTTGATAGAAAATCAGGCAACTTAATTTATCCGTTTGTAACGAAAGATGGTAGTTTAGATTCATTTAGCACGGTTACTACAACAAAATTTAATACCGATTTTTTGTATGGAGATAAGATAACGGGAAGTTATCCTATGTCTTCCAGCATTTCAACTCTTCGCTATGCCGAAAATTCAACTAGAAAACGAATTAAAGCTTTAAGAACTGCTCTGGATAGTTATCAGGTTTTAAGCCCTTCTTATGCTTATAGTTCAAGTCTCGGTGACAAGAGCACACAAGAAATGCGCCTTGTGAGCATTCCATCTATATTTTATGCCTCTTCTATTCAGAAAGGAAGTGTATCCTGTAAGTTTTATGTTTCTGGAACTCTTGTGGGAGAATTGAGGGATGATGTAAAAAATGGTGAGCTTCGCCAAGTTTCTTCAAGTACAGATGGTTCGACCATAACTGCTAGCGGGTCTGTTGCGGGTGTTGTTTTGTATAATGAGGGATTTCTCATTCTTACTGGAAGTTGGCCGCTTTCTTCACACACAGAAGATTATTATGGGGGTGGTGCAGCCAAGCCGCGATGGATGGATTTCTCAACCACAGCGTCTGCCATTCCGTCGTCAAGTTTTTCTTTAAACTTTAGCGGCACAAATTATGTTCCAACATTAACAATGCTCGCACAGGCACCCCTTGCGACAGTAAATTTTTCCAATAACCCAACCGCCATAAAATATGGTGCTCCAGTGGCGGCAACTGCTTCCAGCGGATCAATGGCTTATATGGAATATAACAAAAGAACAATTAAAAATATTGTATCAGGAGCGTGGAGTGATCCTGAACCAGCTTTCAAAAGAACAGTTTACATTAATTATGTTGGCCTGTATGATGAACATCGAAACCTCATTGGAATTGCAAAAGTGGCAAATCCTGTTAGAAAAAGAGATCAAGATGATTTTACATTTAAATTAAAACTAGATTTTTGATATAATGACAACCTATTTATGATGATGAAAGAAGAATTTAAAAGTTGGCGAAAATTCTTAACAGAAAAAAGAACACCGGCTCACGATAGATATGAGGCGCTTATGTATTTGTCTATCGATCAATCCAAACCAATTGATCGAACTGAAGTTATGAATGAAATGCGGGCAATTGTAGAGGTTACAACCGTTTATCGCGAAAGAGAAATTTCAACCTCTACGTCAGCTTTTGTTGGAGAATACAGTATTCGTTTTATTGTTCCTCATGCTGCGGACGTTACTCATTATTATCAAAGAGAACTCAAGCCCCAACTTAATGCCATTAAAGGTTTAAAAATTCAACGCGATTTTGGTTATGAAAAGATTGGTGAAATTGGTGATTAATGATTCTTGGTCTGGATATTTCTACAAGTATAACTGGCTATGCAATTCTTGATTTAAACGGATCTGTAATTGACATTGGCAGTTGGGATTTGCGTAATAAAAACATCTTCCCAGATTTCTATTCTAAAGTAACTCATTGCCGAGAAAAAATCAAAGACATTTCTCATTGTTATGAAATCGAACACATATTTATTGAGCCTGCTTTAAATAAGTTTAGGCCTAAAAAGTCTTCATCCCACACCATTTCAACATTAATTAAGTTTAATGGAATCTTGTCGTGGCTTTGTTTGGATGAGATCGGGATTACCCCACAATTCATTCCAGCAGTTTCAGCCAGAAAGAAATGCGGGATTACCATATCACGAGGACAAAAAGCTAAAGAAATTGTTATGAAATTTTTGCTTGACAATGAGCAGGATTTTATAGTAGAATGGACTAAGCATGGAAATCCGAAACCCGAATATTATGATCGTGCTGATGCATTGGTTATGGCAAAAGCAGGAATAGAATGTCTCAAAGAAAAGTCCGTATTATAGAAGATTTTCTTGGCTCATATTATAAATCAAAGGACGAGTTCCTTTTTGGTTGCCCAAAATGTAAACATCATAAAAAAAAGCTTTCATTAAACTTTGAGAAAAATGTTTTCAAATGTTGGATTTGCGATTATGTTGGCAAAGATATTGCTCGACTTGTTTATTCTTATGGAACTCCAGAAAATAAAAGCCAATGGAAAACTCTTATGGGAATTGTTGACTTCTCTGAAGTTGATAGTGAAAAAGAAATAATTGATATTTCTCTTCCAGAAGAATTCATAACCTTAACCGGCAAAGAAATAAATCCTTTATCAATTCCCGTTAGACAATATCTTAAAACTCGTGGCATCATGCGCGACGATATTGTTTGGTGGAAAATTGGATATTGCCCAGACGGAAAATATAAAGAAAGGGTCATCATTCCTTCATTTGATCTGAAGGGAAACTTAAACTATTTTATTGCTCGCTCATATACTTCTGGCGAGTGGCAAAAGTATAGTAATCCGCCAGTAGAAAAGGATTTCATCTTTAATGAACTGTATCTCAATTGGGATAAAGATATAACAATTGTTGAGGGAGTTTTTGACGCGATTGTTGCGGGCAACGCTATTCCCCTGCTTGGCTCTACATTGCGTGAAAATAGCTATATTTTTCAAAAAATCATAGACAAGTGCAGCAAGATATATATTGCCCTGGACTCTGATGCAAAGGCAAAAGAAGAGAAAATAATCAAACTTTTGATGTCATATGACGTGGAGTGTCATCGGGTGGATACCTCAGATTTTGAGGATGTTGGGGAAATGAATAAGAAAGTATTCGAAGCCCGAAAGAAATCAGCGACTTTTGTTTCATTAGACAACTATTTATTCGAGAAACTTTCGTTTTAATAGGGGAAATAATGAAACTAACAAAATCAAAACTACAACAAATAATTAAAGAGGAGCTTGGCGGATTACAAGAACAATCTGCTGGATCAGTTTGGGTCTTGATCGAGCCTGTGTATGGTGCTGAAGATGATGCCGCAGTTAGAATTGTCGGAATTTATACCACCTCCGCAGCCGCCGCCGAAGCCGAAGCCGCCGTCTATTCGGCTGATGCGGTGGTTGAGGTGCCATTAAATAAATACAATGATGATGGTTTTCACCCCTATGATGGCCCTTATGGTGACGACGAAGAGGATTAAAGGAACAACCAAAATGAAACTAACTAAATCAAAACTTAAACAATTAATTAAAGAAGAGCTTGGCGGATTAGAATTAGAAGAAGCACAAGGTAAAAAGGTTTGGGTTATTATGCGAACGGATCCGAAATATCTTGTTGGCGCATTTTCTAGTAGCGAAAAGGCAAATCAAGCAATTCAGCGAATAATAGCTAGTTACGCGGAAGACGATGGTGACGGCTACGAACCTGAAGACTATCCTCCAACCGAAGATGATTACTTAGCCTATGAAGTAGTGCTTGACACCCTTCAGTCAGGGGAATCGTTTTAATAGGGGAAATAATGAAACTAACTAAATCAAAACTACAACAAATTATTAGAGAAGAGCTTAATGAAGTCGGTATTCCGTTTTTAGGCACCGGCTTGGGAGTTTCAGGGGGCACACGCAGCGTGGCAGATCCACATACAGCTGCTTTGAACGCCGTAGAAAAGTATATTGTTCAAAATTATAGAGCTGACACAGAACTTATTGATTTAATGGGAGCAGCACAACAAGCTGTTACTGATTTTGAAAATTCATTGCATGATGATGATGAGTACGAAGAATAACTATTTATTCGAGAAACTTTCGTTTTAATAGGGGAAATAATGAAACTAACTAAATCAAAACTTAAACAATTAATTAAAGAAGAGATTAATAATATAAAAGAAGGCGATGATGAAGGTGTGTTCCCTGTTGGTCTTCGACCAGCTTTTGAAGATTTAGTAAAAAAAGAAGTTATTGCTTATTGGGACGAAAATGATAATTTAGTAAACAAAGACGGATCTCCATATGAAGGTGTGTTGACTACATCAAAAGCAGGTCCCGAAGAGAGAGGATTATAAATTGAAACTAACCAAATCACAACTTCAAAAAATTATTAAAGAAGAACTCGATGAAGTTCATGGTGAAGTGCCACATTCACAAAGAGTCGAGATGGTATCAATAGGCAAAGAAGAGACAAATATATTAGAGATGACGGATAATTTATTAGAAAAGCTGGAACTCATTGGCGATTATCATCATTATGATATGATAAGTAACGTACTGAAAAGCATGAATGAAAATTATAAACTCGGAAGACAACAAAAAGGAGAGGCACAACCAGAAGAAGCTCCAGCTTCAGATCCTGTTAGTAAGGGTTATAATACGTGGCTGAGCGATCTTGCTTCTAGGCAACCAAAATGAAACTAACCAAATCAAAACTACAACAATTAATTAAAGAGGAGCTTGGCAGAGTTTTGGGCGAAGAAGAAACCAACATTAGTGCCGAGCCAATAGAAGGTCGGGTCGGAGTAAGAACACTTATCAACAAGGCTTTGGAAATTATAAAACAGACGGGCGGTGTGGGTTATGTCGCGCTAGAGAACTGGTTATTCCAAAATCATATTGTCGGTGGCCACGCAGAGGAGGATTGGCTTAGTGCTGCTATTGAGCGGGCTTTGGAGAATAGAAGCGTTCGGAAGTATTATAGTGAGGTGACACACTCATTTGGGAAACCTAAAAGATTGAAATTGCCATCAGATAAGAAAAAAGAGTTGTTCTTTAAAAAGTGGCGTCAGTGGAATGCCGAGTTGCCTTCATTTGTTAGTGATCATTATCAGCGCCCTCTATTATCATATAACGGCGTAGACGAGGATGAGGCTCGGGACGATTACGAGGGACCAGATGAAAGGCTGGCAAACATTTGGAAAACAATGGAATTAGTTTACGAAGCTGGCGAGGGCGAGGATGTGTCGGGCGTAGAAGAAGCGAAACAAGGAATGATAGAATTGCTCAAGAGCGCAAAGGATGATGCGGAGCTGGCTTTGCTTAAGGATTTTGTTTCTTTTGCTGATCGTCTTCAGTCAGAGATTGAAATCCGTTTTCAAAGCCTATAACAAAATGAAACTCTTCGATCCTTCTCAAAAATCCCCCAAAACTATGCTATAATACTTCTTAATGAAGTTTGCCCATATTGCGGACACACACATCCGCAATCTAAAATATCACCAAGAATACCGAGCAGTTTTTGATAAGATTTATGATTCCTTACGAAAAGAGGAAGTAGATTATATTATTCACTGTGGCGATATTTGCCATACAAAAACTCAAATCAGCCCAGAGTTCGTTCAGATGTGCTCTGATTTTTTTAAAAATCTTGCAGACATCGCTCCAACTTATATCATTCTTGGAAATCACGATGGAAACTTACGAAATCCAAATAGACAAGATTCTTTATCACCAATTGCAAACACACTTAACCACCCGAACCTACATCTATTAAAAAACTCGGGCGAAGTTAATCTTGATAACAATTTTACTCTTAATGTTTTAAGTGTCTTTGATGAAGATAATTGGACGGATCCAACAGATAAAGATAAAATAAATATTGCTCTTTATCACGGCTCAATCAGCGGATGCACAACTGACAGCGATTGGGTGATGGATGTTGGGGAAAACGATATAGACATCTTCAATAAATTTGATTATGCAATGTTGGGCGACATTCATAAAACAAATCAGACCCTCGATCCAGATGGTCGCATTCGCTATGTTGGCTCGACCATCCAACAGAACTTTGGTGAAACCACTAGTAAAGGATTCTTGCTTTGGAAAATTCAAAGTAAAGAAACCTTTACTGTTGAGCACGTCCCTATCGTAAACCCTAAGCCATTCATTTCAATAACCTTAACAAAAAATGGGAAAGTCCCAAAAATGATGGTTCCTGAAGGCGCACGAGTTCGTTTAATTGTTGAGAATAGTTTATCTGGCATGGCGCTTAAAAAAGCTGTTGATGTGGCCAAAAAGAAATTCAATCCAGAATCAGTCTCAGTAATGAATAAATCCTCTTTCACAAATAATGTGGAGCTTGAAGACGGATTTAAAAAAGAAAATCTGCGGGACATCACAGTTCAGGAAAAATTAATTCGCCAATATCTTAAGGATTATGATCCCAACAAAGATTTAGAAAAGCGCATTATGGATCTTAACAGAAAATATAAGGAAAGCTCTGAAGAAGATGACGAAGCTTATCGTCATATAGATTATGAAATCCTCGAATTTGAGTGGAGTAACTTAATAAATTATGGCAAAGGCAATCGCATTAACTTCATGGATTTTAATGGAATTGTGGGTATTTTTGGGAAGAACTTCTCAGGCAAGTCTAGTATCATTGACTCGCTTTTGTTCACGATTTATAACTCAATTTCAAAGAATTCCCGCAAGAACCTCAACATAATCAACAACGATAAGACTGAAGGCTGGGGGCGTGTCAAAATCAAGCGTGGCAATAAAATCTATACAATAAAACGCGATGCCCTTAAATACTTAAAAAAACTTAAAGGCGAAGAAACTATCGAAGCAAAAACAATAGTTGATTTTGCTTGTATTGATATTGTAACTGGCAAAAAGAAATCTTTAAATGGGTTGACGCGGGCAGACACAGATAAAAACATTTCCAAATATTTTGGAACACTGGATGATTTTTTATTAACATCCATGTCATCACAGCTTGGAGCCCTAACATTTATTGATGAAGGATCAACCAAGAGAAAAGAAATTTTAGCCAAGTTTTTGGATCTAAAAATCTTTGATAAAAAATTTAAGAGTGCGAAAGATGATGCGGCAGAACTTAAAGCTGCACTTAAATTCTTACAAAAAATTGATTATGAAGAGGATTTGAAAAAGTTTAATCAAGAGATGGAAGTTAATGAAAACGTCACCATCACACGGTCCAATCAATGTGCGGCACTAAAAGAAAGTATTGCTGCGGTGGAAGACGAGATTGGTACATTTCAAGATAAGATTAGCGCTGCACCAACAGAGTTAATAAACATTAATGAAATCAAAGCAGCCATTGGCGAAAACGAAAAGACTACATTATTATATGATGAGCAACTTAATGAAAGGAAAAAGAAAAACAGAACCAATAAACGCAAGGTTCGCAAGGCAAAAGAGTTTATAGAAAAATTTGATATTGATACATTAAAAAATCAGAAACAATCTCATTCAGCGTATTCAACTGATTTTGAACGATTAACAATTGAAAGCAACGCAAACCAATTAAACATTCAAAACAAAAAGAAACAAGTATCTTTATTAAAAGAGGTTCCTTGTGGATCAGAGTTTTCACATTGTAAGTTTATTCGCGGCGCTTATGAAGCAAAAGAACAAATTAATATTATTGAGCTGGCAATCAACAATAACAAAGAAATTCAAAAAGTAATCAAGGAAAAGGTTGGTGAAATCGATTTGGAAAAGGTTAACAATGAAATTAATAAATTTGATGATTTGGTTGAAGAAGCAAAAAGAATTGATGATACCATTCCAGCAAATGAATTATTAATTGAAAATCTAAAATCAAAGAAAGCAATCGCCAAACATGAACTAAAAGAGTTACAATCAAAAGAAAAGCTTTATGAAGAAAACAAAGAAGTCATTGAGGATCTCGGTGGAGTTATCCGGCAAAGGAGAGAAAAAGAAAAAGAATTTCTTAAACAAAAAAGTGACTTAAAGTTTTGCGAGGAACAATTATTAACTCTTCACAAAAGACACGGCTATTGTGAACAAAAGATTGAGAATCTTGAGGCAGAAAAGAAAAGGCATAAACAGCTTCAAGACGATTATGAAGCACATGATTTATATATGAAATGTATGCACCCAAATGGAATTTCTTACGATATTATTAAAAAGAGCCTCCCAGTAATAAATGCTGAGATTTCAAAGATTCTTGCAAACATCGTCGATTTTCAAGTATATTTTGAAACAGACGACAATCGTTTGGACATTTATATTCAACATCCCGATCAAGACGCAAGTCCATTAGAAATGGCAAGCGGAGCAGAAAAGACAGTTGCTGCAATGGCAATTCGTTTAGCTTTCACAAATATCTCATCATTGCCAAAGTCCCAATTGTTTGTTTTAGATGAGCCTGGGACATCTTTAGATGCAGAACGCATGGAAGGATTCGTCCGAATCCTTGATATTACATCATCCATTTTCAAAACTGTTATTTTAATTTCTCACCTCGACAGCTTAAAAGATGCGGCCGATTCTATCATTAACATAGAAAAGAAGAACGGCTATGCGAATGTTGTTGCGTAGCTAACTATTTATTGTCGGGAGGTACGAACTATGAAAGACGTACTAATGAAAGTAAAGGGGGTAGTAAGTGATGTTACTGATCTCATGATGAACCTTGTGGCCTTGGCTGTAATGGTTGAGGTTGTATACGGCTCTGGTATTTTCGGGATGGGTGTTGTAGGAAACCTCACTAATATTGTAAACTCCTTGGGGCAAAGCGGTTTTGCTGGATTGCTGGCGTTGCTGGTGCTTGTAGGGTTGTTTAGAAAGAAGGAATAAATGAGAGCAGTAATTGACAAAGCTGTAGCAAAAGTGGTGTCGAGAAAATTTACTGTGTTTATTCTCTCGACGCTATTTTTGTATTTCGACAAACTTAGTGGCGATCAGTGGGTTGCCGTATCTCTCGGATATATTGGACTTCAAGGAATTGCTGATATTGCTACGCAATGGAAGCATGGTGGAATAAGATGAGAATCAACGAACAACAACTAAAACAAATTGTTGAAGAAGAAACGAAGGCAGTTCTCCAAGAACAACTTTTAAATGAAGGTCTTTTAAATTGGTTGTGGGGAGTTTTAACCGATCTACCAAGTGGTGTAATAGAAAACATTAAAGAGTGGATGGGTGGTAGAGTTCTGAGTATGATCGGTTTTCAGGCTAATACTCCTGCTTACAAAATCGGAGTAAACTTCTTCGGAAACTTAACGATGGAAGATGTTACAGGGATAATGTCTGGCAGCAAAAGATGTGAGGATATTACACGAGAATTGTCAGGGGCAATTACTGAATATATAATTGAGGGAATTCCTTCGATGTTCGGATTTAAAATGGACGGTTGGATTTCTGGGGCTATACGAGAGGCTTTGGGTACAAAATTATTGGCCCCACTTAATCAGGGAATTTCACAAGGTTTATGCAATATAGATTTTATGTCACTTTTCGGAGGTAAAGGTGATGAAGAGAAAGGTGCAGTAGCAGAAGGTTTAATTCCAGTTGATGAGGCCCGTGCAATTCTTTTAGAAAAATTTGGGGATGATGCCTCAATTCTTGAAGAAGATGGCAAAAAATAAAAAGAAGGATTAATCAATGAAATTAACAAAATCAAGATTACAGCAGATTATTCAAGAAGAGTTTGAGGCAGAACTTCAGGAAAAACTGGAAGACCCCACGCGCTCCCAAGAAAAAAAAATTGCTTCAAAACAAAACAAACGTACAGCTAAACATGCCTCTAAATTTGTTAAAGCGCCGAAAAAATTTGGTCCGGGTTCAACTCCTAAAGAAGCGGCAGGAACCATACACAATTGTGCCAAAGAAGTAACGGACCAGGATCGTGAAAAAAAGGGCGAATCCACAGATAAGGATATGACCAAAAAAGAGCAAGATAAGGCTTATCCAATTTGTACTCAAACGGGGGTTGGCAAAGGCATCACAGGCAAAAAAACTAAAGAATATAAAAAAGGCAGCGAGTGCGCCAGAGTTGGTGGTAAGACACCGGAAAATTGTTAAAAAGTGAAAATAACAGTTCAAAATTTTGAAGAGCTTTTAACAGAAACTCTTTCAGAACGCGCATGGAATAAAGATTCCAACACTCCTAGGGATTATGACAAAGAATATAATCCGCCTGGCTCAAAAGAACAAGATGAGCGCAACAAAAGAAAGCGCGATAAAAGAAAACACGATAAAGAACACGGCGAATGCCCTGATGGTGAAGAGCTTCATCACGTTGGCGGTATTGAAGACGATGAAGTTAAGTGTGAGCCAGTTTCGAACAATCGCGGAAGAAAAGAAAAATCTCGTTTAAAGAAGGGCGAAAAGAAGAAGCCCGAAGAAAAAGCCGAAATTGTAATAAAAATTACAAAAAAAGAGCTAAGACAAATGATTCAAAAAGAAATAGAAAAAGCTTTAAACGAGGTTGATGATCTGCCAGTTGTGGCAATGAAAAAATTAACGGATCCAGAGGCAAAACTCACACCAGTCCAAAGGAAAAAGGCAATAAAAGATGCAACTGATGAACCAACTTTGCCAGCTCAACAAATGGCTCAACAAACCAAAAACACGAAGATTGCTTCTTATGATGATTTGGGGGATATGATAAATCATGTTTTATCACAGGCATCAAAAAAGCCTTTACGTGGTGACCCATCCAAAGTAAAACTTCCAGACCAGGAGTTCATGAAACAACTTAAAGTTGGCATAGCCGAGGAATGATTGTCCTTAAAAAAATCTGGGTCTTTTTAAAAACTCATTGGTATATTCCAGTGATTATTGTTCTTGGTCTTATTATGAAAAGCAAGAGCGATCATTTTACTAAGATGTTGAAGATAACCAGAGATTCTTATAATAAACAAATTGAAGATATTGATAAGCTTAATAAAGAAACGCAGACAAAGAAAGACAATATTCATAAAGAATATGAAAAAACAATCAGCGAGATAGAAAAAGAATTCAAGAAGAAAAACGAAGAGCTTAAAGCGTCAAAGAAAAAAGAAGTTAAAAAACTCGTCAAAAAGTATTATGATAAGCCTGATGAGTTGGCAGATGAAATTTCAAAAAGGTTTGGATTTAAATATGTTAAAACCGACAGCAATAGCAACTAGCTTATTTTTCTTTTTTGCAACAATACCGGCATTTGCTCAAGAAACATCAACAAGCACTGAAACACCAGGAATTTTTACATTCTTAGAAGCTGGCACTCCTGCTCCATTTGCTGGAACATTGTTTTCTCCAGAAGCCACAGCGGAAATACTCGGAGAATCTAACAACACTGATTTACACTGCAAACTCAAAATAGATCAAAAAGTGGCTGAAGGGGCAGCCAAATGCAAAGTTGAGGTTGACTTACTCAAGGTTGACCTTCAACATGAGAAAGAATACAGTAACTTAATTCTTACCCAAAAAGATAAAGAAATTGAGCAACTCACAGAATTGGCTAATGAACCAAGCTATAATTGGTTATGGGCCACTGGTGGAGTTGTGGCTGGTATTCTATTAACTTTGGGTGTTGTATCAGCTGTAAATGGAATTACGAAATGAAAGATCCAGAACACCTCATAAAAGTCGAACAAGCCATTCAGGAAAAGTATGGTGAAGAAACCATTCAGAATCCTAAAGCAACTTGGGATCAAGATAAAGAAAAAGAATATCTCAAACAAATTAAAAAAATGGCTAAGGCCGAGAAACCAAAAGAGAAGATTGAAGTTGAAGGCGTTTTAATGCCAAAGAAACTATTTAGGAAAGAATCAAAGCGCACTTGTCCAGAATGTAAAATTTATTCTTTTGATATGAGAGATGATTTATACATGGCAAAGTTTAAACACTGTTATACGTGCTATTTGAAATCTTGTTTGAGGGAAAAAAATAAGAATGGCTGAAAAAAGTAACATTATAGATATTGTAAATGGAATCTCACAGGCTGCTGCGAATGCGTATGACGGTGCATTGGACGACATGGAGAGTGATATTGAGCATCTTTGGGAAAATAACAACTATGAAAGATTAGATGAGTCTGTCAGAGATTGGTTAGAAACTGGCGCTCACACACTTTTAGATATTTTAGGCGTAGTTGCGGATCCGGCTGGGGGAGCAGGAGCGATTTTTGATGGAATAAATGCACTTTGGTATGCTCATAAAAAATGTTGGCTTTATGCCGCCTTTTCTCTAATTTCAATGGCTCCAGCTGTTGGCGATGCTATTGGCAAAGGCGGAAAAATTCTCGTATATATTAAAAAGGGTGTTTCTGCACTAAAAAAATTAAAGATCGCTATTTCCGCCAATAGAGAAATAATAAATAAAATTTTTGACGCTATTGAAAACGGCGAAAAAACACCTAAAAAACTAAAAGATGCTATTCCTCAAATTAAAGATGCGCTTGGAATTTTTGTTGATGATCCGACAGCAGAAAGACCATCATGTGGCGCATCTCAACCTCCTGCGGGAGGCATAAAGGCCCGAGCCTCATCAGAAACTCCGAATGAAAAAGAAGAGCTTGAGTTTGCAGAAGAGCCTATTTAATATGTATGTCCCAATATCTTTCCAAAAAAGAACTAGTCAGAGAAATTGTCAAGTGTGGCAAAGATCCTGTTTACTTCATAGACAATTATTGTAGAATTGCTCACCCACAACGTGGACAAATTCCTTTTAAAACTTGGGATTTTCAGCAAGAGCTTCTTCACAAGTTTAATGATTATCGAAATAACGTTATTTTAAAATCCCGTCAGATGGGGATTTCAACAATTACTGCTGCATATGTTTCGTGGATGATGTTGTTTCATCGCGATAAAAATATTCTTGTAATTGCAACCAAATTTGCCACAGCATCAAATCTTGTTAAAAAGGTTAAAGCAATGATAAAGGCGTTGCCCCCTTGGTTTGACCAAATTGCCTCAATTGCCATTGATAATAGATCATCATTCGTTTTGAACAATGGATCAGAAATTAAAGCATCATCAACATCTGTCGATGCGGGTCGTTCCGAGGCATTATCATTATTGGTTGTTGATGAAGCGGCACATATTGAGGGCTTCGATGATTTGTGGACAGCACTTCAACCCACAATGGCAGCTGGTGGGCGATGTATTGCTCTTTCTTCTCCCAATGGCGTAGGCAATTGGTTTCATAAAACATATGTTGCGTCAATTAATGGAGAAAATGACTTTCATCCAACAAAACTTCATTGGACCTTACACCCAGAACGGGACCGGGCCTGGTTTGAGGAAACAACACGCAATCTTTCACGAAGGCGAGTAGCACAGGAGTACGAATGTAATTTTAATGCTTCTGGAGAAACAGTCATCCACCCAGATAATTTAAATAAAATAGAACAATTATGTTGTGATCCCAAACACCAAACAGGTTTTGATAGAAACTTTTGGATTTGGAAAGAATATATTCCAGAAAGCAAATACTTAATTGTTGGAGATGTTGCGCGAGGAGATGGAAATGACTACTCTGTTTTCCACGTTTTTGACACAACCACAATGGAACAAGTGGGTGAATATAGGGGAAAACCCACAACTGACCTATTTTCAAGAATTTTATTTGATGCTGGTAAAGAATATGGAGAGGCGATGGTCATCGTCGAAAACAATAACATCGGCTTCTCAGTTTTGGAAAAACTCATTGACGCCGGTTATCCAAATCTATATTATTCTACTAAAGGAACTCATGAGTATGTTGAACAATATCTTGCAGAGGGAGCCACAAATACTGTTCCAGGCTTTACTACGTCTCAAAAAACGCGACCTTTAATCGTTGCCAAACTTGAAGAGTTCATTAGAAACGAACTAATTACTATTAATTCTGTCAGGTCACATCAAGAATTAAAAACATTTATTTGGAAAAATGGCAGACCGGAGGCGCAAAGAGGATATAATGATGACTTAGTAATGTCGTTGTCTATTGCTTGTTGGGTCCGCGATACAGTATTAGAAGAGAACACTAGAGACTTGCAATATAAGAGAGCCTTTTTAAATTCAATGATTAGTTCAAATACTAAATTAAATACGACAATTCCTGGCATGGAAGGCTACAAAAAGGTTGAATCTTTTGATAGAATAAGGGCAGCTGAAAATACTTACAAAGAATTCGGTTGGTTAATAAAAGGATAAAATAAATGGCATACCCAAATAATAGCGCTGATAATAAAAACACTAAAAACCCTAGAAACTCTGAATCATTTCTTTATAGGGCATTGACCAAGTTGTTGTCTGGTCCACTAACACAACATCAAAAACAAAACCCTCGCCAACTTAAAAGATGGCAACTCGATAAATATAAGTTTCAGTCTGCCGCAGGACTGCCATTCAAAAAAACCTCCTATAACCCATTTGATAATCTTTATGCTAATGCTACAGCCAATGCTGCGCGGGCAGAAAGATATATTGATTTTGATCAGATGGAATATATGCCAGAAATTGCTTCCGGCATGGACATTTATGCTGATGAGATGACCGTATCTTCACCAGTGCAACCACTTCTTGTTATTAATTGTCCCAACGAAGAGATTAGATCAATTCTTCATTCTCTCTTTTATAGTGTTCTTAACATAGAGTTTAATATATTTGGTTGGTGTCGCAGTATGTGCAAATATGGCGATTATTTCTTGTATATGGATATCGATGAGACTTTGGGCGTTAAATCTGTTGTCGGTTTACCACAGTCTGAAATTGAAAGATTGGAGGGAGAAGATAAAACTAATCCCAATTATGTTCAATTTCAATGGAATAGTGGCGGCTTAACTTTTGAGAATTGGCAAATTGCTCACTTTAGAATTCTTGGAAATGATAAATATGCTCCTTATGGAACTTCAGTTTTGGAAGCATGTCGGCGCATTTGGCGGCAACTTCAATTATTGGAAGATGCGATGATGGCCTATCGAGTTGTTCGGTCGCCAGAACGTCGAATCTTTTATATTGATGTTGGTGGCATTGCAGAAAAAGAAGTTGAACAACACATGCAAAGAATTGTTACTCAAATGAAGCGCAATCAAGTTATTGATCAATCAAGCGGACGTGTTGATTTGCGTTATAATCCCATGAGTGTCGATGAAGACTATTTTATTCCTGTTCGTGGAGGAACATCCAATACGAGAGTTGAATCATTGCCGGGAGGAACTTATACTGGAGATGTTGATGACGTAAAATACTTAAGAGATAAGTTGTTTTCTGCTCTTAAAATTCCAGCTTCTTACCTTACACAAGGAGATGAAGGTTCAGAAGATAAAACTACTTTAGCTCAAAGAGATATTCGGTTTGCTCGCACAATTACAAGATTGCAGCGAAGTGTCGTGTCAGAGCTTGAAAAGATTGCAGTAATTCATTTATACACTTTGGGATATAAAAATAAAGATCTTATTTCGTTTAAGTTAAGATTAAATAATCCTTCAAAATTAGCTGAATTGCAAGAACTTGAGCATTGGCGCACGAAATTTGATATTGCTTCAACTGCTACCGAAGGTTATTTTAGTCGGCATTGGGTAGCCAAACATATTTTTGATTTGTCTGATGAAGAAATGATTCGCAACCAACGAGAAATGTTTTATGATAGAAAACTTGATATGTCTCTAGAACAAGCATCAATGTCACCGGCTGAAGGTGGTGAAGGAATGGGCGGCGAAGGAATGGCGATGGGTGATTTGGGGGGTCTTGGTGGCGAAACTGAAGCACCAGGTGCTGAAGGCGCATTGGGGGGTGAAGGAGAGGGCGAAGAAGAAACCTTATTGGCATCACCTGATATGGGAGCGGGTGGTGAAGTCGCGATGGAAGCACCAGGAAAAAGAAATGATTTACAATGGCGAAGACCAGATCAACCACCATATACAACTCCCGGAGCAAAAGGTAAAAAATATATTCCCGTGAAGTCAGATAAGAGAGGAATGGGCGCACGAAAAAGAAGTTATCAAGGACATTATTCTCAAGAAACGGCCAAAAATACTCCAAGAAATGTTTTTAAGGGGCAATCTGAGCTTAACCAACTGGCTAGGGGCATTTACGAAAACTTAGAAACTAATTATAAAGAGAAACACGAAACAGAAGAGCTTGAGATTTTACAAAATGATGTTGAAATTCAACGACTAATTGAAAATCTTGAAAAGAAGGGCACGAAGAATGACAAAGTTTAAACATAACAAGAAAAGGAACAGCGCTTTTCTTTATGAGGTTTTGATTCAGGAATTAACTAAAGCCGTTTTTGAAAAAAATGAGGAAAAGCAAAATAAAATTGTTATTCTTGTCAAAGAGTCGTTCTCGCGAAATTCCATGATGTATAAGGAGTTAAAGCTTTATCACGCCCTTACTCATACCAAGAATGTTAACATTTTGACTGCGGAAAAAATTATTAATGAGGTAAAAATCCGCCATAGGGATCTCGATAAAAAAATCTTAATGTCCGAACAAAATAAATTGGCCAGAAAAGTTCGCAATCTTTTCTCTAATGAAGTATTTTCCAATTTTATACCCAATTATAAAAATTTAGCCTCCGTCGAACAAATATTTAATAATAAAGTCTCTATTAAATCTAAAATTCTTTTAGAAAATGAACTAGTTGATAAAATGTCTTCCAACAAGACTAACTCAAAAATGGTTCCCATAGATAATATTGTTTATAAGTCTTTTGTCAAAAGATTTAATGATGAATATGGCACCAAATTATTGCAAGAACAAAAGCTTTTATTGAATAAGTTTATTGCGTCTTTCCACAACAACGGAATTGAGCTAAAAGCATATCTAAATGAAGAAGTTGGAAGATTAAAGACCTCTCTGAAAAAATCATTCTTAAAAAAGGAATTCATATCTGATTCTCAAATGCTAGAGAATGGTAGAAAAGTATTAAAAACTCTAGAATCTTATCAACAACTAAAACCAAACAAAGAAATGGTGGAAGAGATTATAAAGATCCAAGGCTTGGTTAAGGAACTACAATCGAATGCCAATTAATATTAAAATAGATCCAGATATTTCGGCTCAAGATGCGATTGAAGAAACTGAACCCGTACTTGACGCGATTATTTCTCTTGAGGCACGAAAAACTCTCGATGGGAAAATAATGATTTTAGACCATATGCACTTAGATATTGTTCTTGATACAACCATAAACAAAATTACCACCTTTCCAAAAGAAGAATTAACTGATGAAATCTACGGATTTCAGAATAAATATTTTCATTTCCTATCTCAAGCTGGTGTTGTTTTGCCCGAGAGTATTCAAGCTGGCAATGTATTCGGAAGCTTAGAGGCTGAATATCCCAAAGCTATTGACGAAGGAGTTAACGCGACTCAAGTGGTATTATTGTCTACTAAGCAGTTTCTCAACAAACAATCACCTGCTTTGGAGGCGCAAGAGTTTATAGAAAACGAACTAGAAGATCATCTTGTTGATCCCACCCCAGAAGATTCAACTAAACTTGGGGAAGTACCTCAAGAGCCGAAGAAGGGTTCAATTACCCCATATCGTATTCGTCGCTATTTAAGTGGTTATGGATATTATTAATGAATTTATTGCTATTTGTTCTTGCTGCTTATGGGCTTACGCAAATTGTAGTCTACGGAAGAATTTTTAATAAAATCCGGCCGTGTCATCATTTTTTTCATTGCTCCATGTGTATGGGCTGGTGGGTTGGCCTTTTTTTGTGGGCAATTAACCAATACACAGAACTATTTACATTTGACTATTCCATAGCTACTGCGTTCCTTTTGGCATGTATTAGCTCTGGGACATCATATGTGTTAGATATGCTTATTGGGGACGAAGGAATAAATTTAAGAAATAGGGGTGAGAATAATGTTTGAAAATACTTTCATAACAAAAAGGCGTGTATTGCGGCCGGTTCGGCGTTGTAAAGCGGGGTGCAGTCTCGTGCGGGGTGAGCCCGCATTTTAATAGGAAATAAATTATGAGAATCAGTAAAGAACGATTTAAAAGAATAATTTTAGAAGAACAACAAAGGCTTCAAGAGGAGTTGGCAGACTTAAGTGCGATTAATCCGATGAATGTTGAAGAAAAAAAACTTGCTCAGATTCTTTTGATTTTTTTGGGCAAAGCTAGAGAAAAGTTTGAAGAATATCAAGGTAATCTACCCGAAGGTGAAGAGCCCACAGATGGGTGCCAAACCTTATTTAATGATGTTGGCCAACTGTGGCAGTTTGCGGACCACGTTTTAACTGGCGGTGAAACTAAAGATGCACTTCCGAACCTTTTTGAAACTAAAACATTTCCACCCTCATTATCTAGCGAATTCGATGTGTCAGTGCAGCGTTTGGTTAACAGTATTACCCGCAAGGACGAAACTGATGTAGCGCACAAATTTATGGAGTTATATAAACAAATAAGCAACAGGTCGGAAACAGGAGAAGCTGATTTTTATCAAGAATTGGGGAGAGCACTTAAAGAAATTGGCGATGATGTTGAGGCGCACGGACACCAGTCGGAAGAACCCACAAGTAAAATAGGTAGGTGGACATTCGGTCGCTCCCCTTCAGTAGAACGCGGAGATGTGTTTAGGTCACCTGGAATGCCAGATATTAGGATTGACGAGCGAGAAAATTCGAATTTAGCAAAGAAAAGAATTCGGGAGAAACAAAAAAAATGAGTAAATACATCTTAAGAGAATATTATGAATTATGTGCTGGTGGAGTCTGTCAAGATTTACTCACAGAAGACGAAAAACGACAGGTCAAAGAAGGCGCAGTATTTCTTTCTGGTGTAATGCAGCGCTGTGATGAGCAAAATGGAAACGGCAGGGTTTATCCTGGCCCAATCTTACAACGTGAAGCAAAAAATTATATGAAAGTGGTTAAAGAAAACCGTGCGTGTGGGGAACTTGACCACCCAGAAGATTCAGTGGTTAATCTTAAAAATGCCTCTCACATGGTTACATCCCTTTGGTGGGAAGGAAAAGATTTAATGGGAAAGGTTAAGTGTCTCAATACTCCTGCTGGTTTAATTCTTCAAGCTCTTATTGGTGATGGCGTTAAATTAGGCATATCTTCTCGTGGTCTTGGTTCAGTTCATGAATCGCAAGGACAAACCCTTGTTGAAGATGATTTTCAACTAATTTGTTTTGATATTGTATCCGAACCTTCAACACAAGGTGCCTATATGATGATGAACGAATCAAAGAAAAATCAAGTTTGGTCAAAAGCAGACCGTATAAATCGCTTATTAAATGATATTATTGGAGAGAAATAATGGCAGAGACGCTTACAGAAAGAATGAGCAGGTTAGTTGATGAAAGGCGACAAGAAGATTTGGCAGCAGCAAACGCTCAAATGATTGCCGAAGAAGCACAAAAAGCAGCTGTATTAGCCGCAGAAGATGTTGATGCTAAATTGTCTGCTCTCAAAGCAGAGTTGGATCCGCAAACAGATACTGAATTAAAGGCCAAAGGCAGGCGCTATCTTCAGAGTAAACTTACTCAATCAAAAGAAGTAGAAGACGAAAAGGCACGGCGAGGTGGTTGATGAAAAGAAATGAACTAAAAAATGTTTTAAAACCTCTTATTAAAGAATGTATTAAAGAGGTTATTTTTGAAGATGGCACTCTTTCGGGCATTATTACAGAAGTTGCTCAAGGGTTATCTAATGTTCAAGGAGTTGCTCCTCAACCAATTGTGGAAAAAAAGATTATTAGATCAAATGAACCATCACAAGCAGTTTTGGAAGCTCGCAAATCTCTTGAAGAAACCAAACAAAATCTTCAAAATTCAACTGGTTTAAAGGGAATCTTTAAAGGAACAGTTCCTCTACGTTCGGGTGGCGGAAGCAAAAATTCTCAACATGGGGCACTAAAAGATATGGACCCAAATGATCCTGGTGTTGATATTAGCGGAATTATGAAAGTTGCGGGGGGCGCATGGTCCCAACTAAAGTGAGAAAAAAATGCAAGTAAAGATTAGAAAAAATGAACCAATTGAAAATCTTATTAAAAGATTTGTGCGCAAGGTAAAGAAGGCAAAAATTATTGAAGAGTGTAGAGAAAGAGAATATTATAAAAAGCCCTCAGAAGTGGCGCGTGAGAAACATTCTCGACGATTGGTTGAACTCGAAAAACAAAAACGAAAAGAGCGAGCAAACAGAGAAGATTAGAAAACTAATTATATGAAAGGATTATAAATTATGTCAGTTTTTGATAGTGGAAGAAATAGATTTAGTGCTGGTCTTGGTTCTGTTGGATCTTATCAAGTGTCTGGAGTTCCTTGGATTACTGGGTCTGTCGCTCTTGCGGCTGGAGCAACAGATAAGCTTACATTTCCCACAGTAGCCAAATCTATAACAATTATCAATACGGATGGGTTGGAGGCTACCGCAGATGTTGAATTAAGGGTGCATTTTAATGCACTTGCGGACGGGAGTGTTGCTGCTGGTAGACATTTTGTTCCACTTTGGGCTGATCAACAATCTATTACAATTAATGTTAAATGCAAAGAACTTTATATTACTAATGCTGATGGATCAAATGTTGGATCATATTGTGTTTATGCAGAATTAACTGGAATTGATAATACACAAATGTTTAATTTAACAGGATCGGGCTTAACAACTGTGGACGGTACTTAGGCGCAATAATCATGGGTTTTACTCCGTCACCAAATGTAACATCTGGAGCTACACGGGCTTCTGGTTCGTCTCACCAAATAACAGGCTCTGTTCTTATTACAGGGCCTCTTAGTTCTTCTGGTCCTGTTTCTTCTTCTGGCATGAACCCGGTGGGGACAGGCCCCAATAGTGTTTTAATTGGAAATTTAGCAGAATCTATTGAGACAGGCAGTATTGCCATAGGTTGGAATGCGTCTGTAACTTCATCTACAGTTTGGAAAAGCAATGGCTCCATTGCTATAGGACAAGAAGCAACTATTGATGATGATCAATATGCAATCGCGATAGGTGCCGCCGCAGGTTCAAGCTATTATGGAATTGCTCTCGGCCTTAGCGCAAGCTCAGCACAATATGGGTTTGCACTGGGTTATGCTGCTAATTCAACTAATATTGGCGGTGGGGCCTTTGGTTCGTATGCTTCTTCTACTGGAGTGTCTGCTATTGCTATGGGGTATTATTGTGTTGCATCGGGACTTTCTAGTGTAGCACTTGGTGAGCGAGCCACCGGATCAGCAACTACAACAATCTCAATTGGAGCAAAAGCTGTGGCGTCAGCCAACAATTCAATCGCAATTGGTTCTGGGTCATCTGCGGAGCTTGATAATTCAATCGCAATCGGAAGGGGGGCTTTTATTAGTGGAGAGACAGAAGGAGCCAATAATTCTATAGCAATAGGATTTGGAGCAAGCGTAGTTGATCCAGCTACGAATGGAATCGCAATCGGCTCTGGCTCTGTTGTGAGTGTTACTGATACGTTGGTTCTTGGGAAGCAAAATATAGTTCAAATAAATAATTTGACTGGTTCAGCTACTCACACGCCAACAAATGCTGCCCTTCTTTATACAAAAAGCGGTGAACTTTATACAAAAGATGCATCTGGAAATGAAACGCAATTATCCCCTCACGATGAAAATGATGAGTGGCAATATTTTTCTCGAAATACAAGAACTGGAAAAGTTGTTAGGATCAAAATGGAAAAAATGATCCGTAAACTTGAGCAAATAACTGGCGAAACATTTATAGAAGATAAGTGAGATTTTTTACATCTCTTGCTTCAACCTATAATCTTTGTCATTTACCTATGTTAGGCACTATTTATTGTGAACGACTTATATTGTTTAGGAGAGTTAAATGTCATCATCTATGTTAGAGCAAGCTGTTATTGACGCACAAGAGCTTAAAGAGGCTGCAATGAAAAATGCCGAACAAGAAGTTCTTGAAAAATATGCGGGTGAAATCAAAGGGGCGGTGAGCGCCCTTCTTGAGCAAGAAGATCCAATGGCAATGGATCCAATGGCAATGGATCCAATGGCAATGGATCCAATGGCAATGGGTGGTGCAATTACGGGCGCTCAAGCAGCTGTGTCACCAGAAGAGCAGGTTGTTACCAATGTTGATAAAATTACTGATGATCTTCCACTTAAAGCTTTTGATGGCACAGGACTTAATGAGCTTCAAGAGGGTGATGAAATCGAACTTGATTTAGATGCGCTTATCAAATCAGTGGGTGCGGACCAAGAGTCCGAGGAATCAGATCTAATGCTTGAAGCGAGCACAACCGAATTGCAAGAGCTTTTAGAACAATCTGATAAATTGGATGAGTTTCTCCCTGCGGCGGCTGGTATAGCTGGGCGCGCTTTGGCTGGTGCTGGTGCTAGTGCGCTGGCATCAAAAGGTATTGATGCTGCATTCGGTGACGATGATGAGCCTGAGCCAGATTTAGATCCTGAAACAGCACAGAGCAATCTAGTGGCACAATTTGGTGGCGAGGAAGAAATGGCGGCCGAAGAACTTTATGAAGAAGACGACTTAGATGAAGAATTTGAACTAGATGAAGAGTCTTTAAAAGATGCCATCGCAGAAATGTTAAAAGTTGATCTCCAGAATGTTCCCCGAGGAATGTTAGGAACAACTCATCCCACACGACTTGAGCAGGTTCGTGCCGTTGAAGTATGTGGCGCAGCCGACGAAGATACCGAACACAAAGAACAAAATGAAGAGTTCGAAAAAGTCGTTAAAAAGATCGAAAATTTAGAAGAGCAAGTAAAATCTCTAAAGTCTGGAAAGAATAGACTTTTAAAAGAGCACAAAGAGCTTAAGAGTATTGCCCATCAAGTTAGCAAAAAGCTAACTGAACTTAATATTACCAATGCTAAGTTGGTATACAAAAATCGTATACTGGAATCCAACTCCTTGAATGAGCGACAAAAAGAAAAACTTGTCGAAGCGGTTTCTAAGGCGAATTCAATTAAAGAAGCCAAAGTTATTTATGAAACTTTGCAGGAATCACTTAATTCCAAGAGCCAGAATGCTCCGAGGAATTTAAATGAAGCTGTAAGTAAAAATAATAGGCTTGTTTTGAAATCAAATAACAAAGAAACGCCGGTTTCTGATGCTGCAACTGAGCGCATGAAGAAACTTGCAGGAATTATTTAAGGAGAAAAAAATAATGAGTATTATTGAAAAATTAACTGAGGGCATCATGAAACGTGATGTCCAAAAAGAGGGTCAGGCACTTCTCAATAAGTGGGAAAAGACTGGTCTTTTGGAAGGAATGGAGAGTGAACATGGCCGTAATAACATGGCCGCTCTCTTGGAGAATCAGGCTAAGGAGTTGCTTCGTGAAGCATCGACTATGGCCGCAGGCGATGTTGAGGGTTTTGCAGCGGTTGCATTTCCAATCGTTCGTCGCGTGTTTGGTGGTCTAATTGCAAATGAGCTTGTTTCGGTTCAGCCTATGAGCTTGCCGTCGGGCCTCATTTTCTTCCTAGACTTTACGTTTAATACCACTCGTCTTGGAAACAAGGCTAATGAGTCGCTGTATGGTGGCGCTGTTGTTGGTAAGCAAATCACTGGTGGTGTTAATTTAAACACTCTCAGTGCTTCACAGCAAAGCTTTTATAATCTTAATAATGGCTATGCATCTCCCACAGGATCTGCAACAGTTGTTATGCATCTTGTTGGATCCGGCACATATGGTGGCAACACCGTGGGTGGAATGGCATTCCAAGGTGGTGGAGCATCATTTAGCACAGCTGATGACTTTGCAAAGTTGTTAAGATATGATCCTGATTTTGTTTCAGGTACAACCACAGCCGCTGTGTACCGTATTTTAACTTCTAGTACGGTCTTGTTAGAAGGTAGTAACAATTCCACACTAAATTATGATGATTTGGTTGCTTTGAAGGTTATTACTGCGACAGGCAGCACTACGCAAGTTAGGTGGCTTACCAGTATTTCTGGCACCCAAAACGGCTTTTTCAAACCAGGCACTGATAATGGTGCTAATCCTGGCTTGTATGTTGTTTTTGCCGATAATGCAGGTGGTTCTGTAGCCAACTCTAGTAATAAGTTTACGGCAGCTGTTACGTTCCCCGTTAAGGACTCGTTGCAAACTGGTGGGGCTCTTGGTTCTACTGTTGGTTCTGCCGTGTGGGGATTGGAAAATCAATCAACACTCCCGGAAATCGACATTAAGGTTGATAGTGTTGCTATTACAGCAGATACTAAAAAGCTTAAGGCTAAGTGGACTCCAGAGCTTCAGCAAGACATCAATGCGTATCATAACCTTGATGCCGAAGTTGAGTTGACTGGTATTCTTTCTGAGCAAATTGCACTTGAGATTGATCAAGAAATTCTTGAGGATCTTATTGTTGGCGCAAGAGCTGGAACTTATTATTGGTCACGTAAGCCTGGTAAATTTGTGGCGAGAACTGGTTCAACTGGCGGTACGCCAATTAATCAGACTCTTTTCCCAGATTTCACAGGAACTGTGTCTGAATGGTATGAGACTCTACTCGAAACCGTTAATGATGTTTCTGCACAGATTCATCGCAAGACGC
>Ga0080013_1002028_pt1 | contig 25010 bp, 29 predicted proteins | sample ETNvirenome_6_85_FD_69236 | JGI IMG/M metagenome (GOLD analysis project Ga0080013, IMG submission 69236) | Marine viral communities from the Pacific Ocean - ETNP_6_85 (SPADES assembly) (version 2) | ecosystem: Environmental > Aquatic > Marine > Oceanic | place: Pacific Ocean | collected 2013-06-19
TGCCCCATGGGATTGGGCCGATGGTGCCCAGTGCAAACTATGGGCAGATGAGTGGAGTGATTGGGGTGAGTATCCGGTTCTATCGGTAGAGGCTATGACAAACGTGGAGCGCGAACAAGGCGCCTTCCGCTGGGATTGGTCTGTTCCGTTTGAATCATATGGTATTGATGCCTATGGGCAAGTAACATTTCAGAACGCCTACGGCATCGGATCTGACTCGGAGGGCGCAGTAATGGCCCACGCGGCGTATCCTCTCACTGAAGACGGCGAGATGAAAGCGGAAGGGAACGTTCAACTAAAAGGTTATCACTCGTCAGAGTACTCAGTCCGGACACAATATGAAGTTACTCTTTACGAGTGGGATGTGTTCGTTGACGGGCGCGCCGACCTGATGGCGTGGGATATGTATTTGAATCTTGGCGCCAGAGAGACACAATCAGCTTATCATGAATACTTCTTGAGCGTACAGGTTGAGGAAGGCATGCCTTTCATGATAGATGAGTTAAACTTTATGGGAAACTTTGACACCGGCTGGTATGATCCTTTTCATCATGAACTTGGAGTAACCTTGCAAAACATAATAATCTCACAACCCTATTATATACCGGCCAGCGACGAGGAAGAAGAGCCCACGGAAGAAGATACAGCCGCCCCATCGGATCAAACAGACACTGCTGAAGAACCACAAACACAGCATGATACTGGTGAGAATTCTAAGCCTAGCGAAGCTTCCCGAGAGCCCGGCACCAAATCCTGCAGCTGCTCCACAGCGCCTAACACCAGCTTCTACATTGCTTTTTTGGCTGCTCTGTTTGCGGGGTTTAGAAGGCGCGATTGATATACGAATATCGCGATATAGTTTTGGGTAGTTCACTGGAAGCCGTCGTATATTCATTTAACAACAGATATCCCTTATTCTTTTCCGAGGTGGAAAGACCATTTAGGTTTGATTATTTTGAACCGGATGTAGATTTTGACTTTTTAAAACTCTCGAGTAAAACTCGAAAAACTTTAACGACCTTTGGCGGAGAAAAGAGAATTGGGCTCCCGAAGGAACTACTATGGGAAAGGCTTCTTTTCTTGCTGTCATTAGATGGCAACGTGCCAACATCAAATCTTTGTACCAACATACGGCTTGAACACAGCGCCATCACTTGCTTCAATGAATATTCTAAGATAGCTAAAGTTCATTATGAAAAATTACATGACTTTACCGCCCCGCGTCCCGGTGAAAAAATAATGTGTTGTGACTGGGTTGCATTCAATAGCGGAGGCAAGCACGAAATTGATTTCATTCGGACAGACGACGACTTTGTTAGAGAAATATGGTTCTATTCGTCTGATAGAATATGCGGGAACACTAAGGTTAAGGATGCTTGCGCTATTTCCAGCATTGATAAACAACTGATCGAAGATTTTGATTTTTCAGAAACCATGGCCAGATTCAAGGTGGTCAGAGAGATGGAAAAAAGAGGCATGAAAGGCCTGTTGAGTAGCTATGGGCCCAATGGCAAGCCAAAACATTATAAATTTAAAACATCAACAATTGCTAGGCAAAAAAAAATCTATGATTCTAATGTTCGTGATGAACAATTCGACAAGCTTGATAGTTCCTCCTTTCATTACCAAAAATATTTGAGACACTTATGAGCAAACACATTCACATGGCAGGCATAATACCCATAGCCAACTATGAAGACACCTTCGGGATGAAGTATCCATGGTGCCTTCTGCCCCTTGACGAAGGTTTCACCATGATTCAGAAATCGGTATTTGAGTGCGCACTAGCCGGATGCCAAACAATATGGATTGTGGCCAACGATGATATGGCCCCCATAATAAGAAAGACCATTGGCGAGTGGACTTACGATCCAGTTTACTATTATCGCAAAGAAAAGTTCTACAAAGACAAGCGGAAAGAAATACCAATTTATTATGTGCCGATTCACCCGAAAGACCGCGCCCGTCGCGACTCCTATGGTTGGTCTGCTTTATTTGGGATGCACTCTGCGTGGTATGTCGCTAGCAGATTGTCAAAGTGGATTGTGCCCGAAAAATATTATATTTCATTTCCACATTCTGCCTTCAACATTTATTCGCTACGTGCAATGAGAGCTGATATATTACATCATCAAAATAATTTCTTTTTATCGTTTGAGGGTGAGACAGTTAAGGATAATAAATATTTGCCTTTTACCATGTTTGGTGAAGACTTTAAATTGTGTCGGCGACATGTTAATGCTGAAACAACAAAAACTTTTTATAATACGAAGGAGGGCGAAAAATATCCATCTAAAAAATTGCCAATTAATGAACGCTGGAGCGCCAAAAAGTTCAATATCAGTACAGTATTTTCACAGGTTGACGAAACCAACTGCAAGATACATGAAACTGAGTGGTTCTGGGACGCCGGCGACTGGGATGGTTATAAAGAATATATGGCTAGCGAAAACTTCATACAAAAGCCAGCAAACAGCTTGACAATTGCCCGCAAACACAATATAATATGTAATAGTCAAGAGGGAGACTTTAATGAATAAACAATCAAGAATCAAGTTCGTGGGTCTGCACGCACACAGTGTGGCGGGTTCCATATTCGATGCCATCGGCTTTCCACAGGATCATATGAATTTCGCATATGAAAATGGATCCGAGGCATTAGCTTTGACCGATCATGGCAATATGAACGGCCTAGCCTATCAAGTATTGCACGCAAAAAAAATGCAAGCCGAGGGTAAAAACTTCAAGCCTATTTTTGGTTGCGAGGCATACTTCACGCCTTCTATTTCCGAATGGAGAGAAGCTTATGATCAGGCCATGGCCGATAAAAAGCGCGCCAAGAGCATTAAGAAGGACGCCCAATCGGGCGCAACCGTTGAGGATGAAGGTAACAGCAAGAAGACACAAGATATTTTGCGCCGTCGTCGCCATCTGGTATTATTGGTTCAAAACCAGACCGGCCTGAACAACCTATTTAAATTAGTATCGGAGTCGTATCAGCCAGAAAACTTTTACCGGTATCCACGTATTGATTATGCGCTTCTCAAGAAATACAATGAAGGTATTATTGCTTCTTCTGCCTGTCTTGGCGGCGTGTATGCCGGCGACTATTGGGAGAATAGAGATGATGGCGACGATGCAGTACTGGCAGCCATGCGCGAAACCACTAGACGTATGGTCGATGTTTTTGGTGATCGGTGGTATGCCGAAATCCAATGGAATAACATTAAAGAACAACATGAATTAAATCAATTTGTAATGCAGGTAGCCGACGAGCTTGATGTTAAATTAATATCAACAGCCGATAGTCATTATCCGGGCCCCGATGCTTGGAAGGATCGCGAACTTTACAAGCGCCTTGGTTGGCTCGGTAAAGGCCGACCGTCTTGGGCTGAAGAAGAGTCTCAATTGCCCGATGGTGTTGAAGAGATCGGATATGAGTTATATCCGAAGAACGGTGACCAGATGTGGGAGAGTTACAAACAATATTCCACAGAGCAGGGATTTGAATACAGCGATGATATAGTTTTGCAAAGTATTGAAGAGACACACGAGATCGCTTTTGGGCGCATTGAGTCATTCCTGCCCGATAACACGGTTCGCCTTCCTGAGTTTGTTGTACCGGCAGGATTTACCGCGACACAGGCCTTGGTAAATTTTGCCCTAGAGGGCTTGAAAGATCACGCCTTACACACAAATAAACAGTACACGGATAGATTACGAAGAGAGCTTAATGTGATAGATGATCGCGGCTTCTCAAAGTATTTCCTTACCATGAAAGCAATTGTTGACGTCACCAATAATATGATGCTAGCTGGCCCGGGCCGCGGCTCAGCAGCCGGCTCTCTGGTAGCATATGCCTTGGGGATCACACAGATCGATCCGATTAAGAATGGCTTGTTGTTCTCACGTTTTTTACGTTCTGATGCAACTGACTATCCGGATATTGATTATGATGTGTCCGACAGCATGTCTTTAAAGGAAAAGCTTGTGCAGATGTGGGGCGCTGATTGTGTGGCGCCAATTTCCAACTGGAATACGCTGCAGCTCAAAAGTTTAATTAAGGATATTTCCAAGCTTTATAACATTCCATTCACAGAAGTCAATACAGTCACCTCTATCATGATGAGAGAGGCAACACCAGATGCGAAAAGGAAGCATGGAATCAAAGCTGGTGTATATGTTCCCACGTGGGAAGAAGTTATGGAGTTCTCACCCACACTGACAGCGTACCTTAACAAATATCCCGCAGTAAAGACGCACGTTGAAGGGCTGGTTGGTCAGGTTCGCTCATGCTCTCGCCATGCCGGCGGCGTAGTCATTGCAGAAGATTTGGACAAGAGTATGCCCCTGATTAACTCAGGCGGTGTGCGTCAGGCCCCGTGGGCCGAGGGTCAAAACGTCCGTCATCTTGAGCCGATGGGATTCATTAAATTCGATTTGCTCGGCTTATCTACTCTTAAGATGATGGAGGTCTGCATTCAACACATACTTCGTCGCTACCACAACGTTGAGGAACCTACATTTGCCCAAGTTCGCGACTACTATAATGAAAACTTACACCCAGATGTAATTGATCTTGAAGATCAAAAAGTATACGAAAATATATTTCATAAGGGCAAGTGGGCAGGCGTATTCCAATTCACTGAGACTGGCGCGCAAGGATTTTGCACCAGAGTGAAGCCTCGTAATATTATTGATGTGTCAGCTATCACATCTATCTTCCGCCCGGGCCCATTATCAGCAGGAGTGGATGCTGACTACGTGGATGCAAAAAATCATCCGCATCGCATTGGATATCTCTCCGAAGAGGCCCGAGAGATTACCGAGGAAACATTTGGATTCCTTATCTTCCAAGAGCAGATCGCACTACTAGCTCACAAGTTAGGGGGTCTCACACTTGACGAAGGCAACATGCTTCGCAAAGTATTAACAAAGAAGGGGACAGGTAAAGGTTCCGTGAAGGGTAGGCTGCATGACAAATTCATTAAGGGCTGTGTAGCAAAAGACATTGGTCGCGACGAAGCACAAGCACTGTGGGATAAGTTTGAATACTTCTCCGGATATGGCTTTAACAAGTCACACGCTGTATCATATAGTGTAATCTCCTATCAGTGCGCATGGTTACTGAATTACTATGAGGCCGAGTGGATGGCTGCATTCTTGGATAAAGAGCCCGAGACCCGCAAGGAAAAAGCAATCAATATTGCAAAGTCATTCGGATATAATATTGCACCGGTGGACGTTAATAAATCTGGACGTGTGTGGGAGATTGCATCGGACAATACAACGTTGATCCAGCCCCTTACCTCCATCAAGGGTTTTGGAGATTCAGCATTGGAACAGATAATTGATCACCGACCCTTCAACGATATTGAAGACTTGCTATTTCGCGAAGAAATAACATATTCTAAATTGAACAAGAAGGCTCTAGATGCCCTCTGTCGCGCCGGCGCCATGGACAAACTTGTTGATGAGAGGTTTACGGGCCGTAAACATTTTTGGTCTGCAGCGGTTGTTGATAGACCAAAAAACAGAAAAAAGTTTGCTGAGAATATTGAAGCTTACAGCAAGGAAGGAGACTTCTCGGAAGAAGAAATCATTCACTTTAAATCAGAACTGACTGGAGTGTTTCCAATGAATCTGGTAATCACCACCGAAACTATTCAGAGACTCAAGGATAAATTTATTCCACCTATTTCTGAATTTGATTCGGATCTATGTGTGTGCTGGTTCATCCCGCGCAAGATTATTCCAAAGAAAACTAAGAATGGCAAGAACTATTGGATTGTTGAGGTAATTGATTCCAACAACGAGACAGAAAAGATTAGGTGTTGGGGTGTCAAGCCAGAAAAAGATAAGATTTTCACAAACAGGCCTTATATGGCTAAGTTAAAGTATGACGAGCAGTGGGGCTTTTCCACTTATGCTATAGGCAAGACATTTAAACTGCTTGGCTAGTCTAATTATAGCACGGAGCAAATGTCGTGCGCGCATCTAATTTGTTAAAATGGAAAAGAACCTTGAACGAACTCAGGTTTAAGCATAGCGAGCTAGAATTTATAGATGATATTAACGAGTCACATGCTCAAGAATTTCAGATGTATCTTGAAGACTTTTGTAGGGAAAAAGAAATAGATCTAGCTGATCTAAACAAAAATCTTTTAGCCGCACAATCAATCAAGATTGGGAAAAAACAATCTGATGAAAGACTCAGATTGCCAGAGACTGATATCGATGCCGAGGGCGCCCTTGTGGTTCGCCATGACAAATCAGAGCCTGATGCCGACGACGAAGTTTTAATAAAAGACAGCAAAGAGTTATCCGGGGCCTTCGCTAAACTTTTTAAACAGATAGCACTCTACCTTCACCCTGATCGATTACAGAACTTGTCAGATGAGGAAAAGGAAGAGAGACTTGAATTGTTCAAGGAAGCACAAAGGGCGTTAAAAGAAGAACGGTATTATTTCCTCCTTGACCTTTCGGAGAGATTCGGGGTCAGAACCCCAAAGAACTACAAACAACAAACTAGATGGATGAAAACAAAAATTCATGAAATAGATTCTCAAATCCAGAACGAGAAAACAACCTACAATTACAAATACGCTGAATGTGAAACAGAAGAAGAAAAGCAACGTTTAATGCGCAATTTTATATATCAAGTTTTTCAAGTTCACGTGGATTAAATACTTGACAGCTTCCCAATATTCTGCTATATTAATAGAGTAAATAAGGAGGCCACAATGGCTACAACACACAACGAGAAGAAACAATATGTTAAGGAGTATATTCGCTCCCTAGCAGCAATTGAAGAGTGCATCGAACCCTATCAGGAACAGAAGAGAGAACTTCGTTCGGAGTTTCGGGAGAATGGATGGCTCAATACAGATGAAATCCGCGCAGCGGTGAAGGCATATCGTCTTTATAAGCAGAAGTACAATATTGATGAGGTGGTTGATAACTTCGCACTAATCTCTGGTGTTGGGGAAGAACAATGATGATGTCAACGTTGTTTGAACATCAAGCACTAATCAGCTTTCTTGACAGCAATCAGCACAATAATTGGATCGGGACACCTATTGAAAAATATGTTGGCCTGAGCACCAAAAATAAGGGTGTGTACGGTGAAATGGCGGTAGAACAATACATGAGCAACGAAGGTTGTGTTGTTCGGGTACCCCAAAATCCGGGCCATGATAGGATATTTGACGGCATCAAGACGGAAATTAAATTCAGTGTCGCTAACTCTCCAAAAGTGCGCCATGATGGGCCACACAAAGGCAGAAAGATGATCCATCCCGAACAGTTTACTTTTAATCATATTGCAGAAAAAAAGGATTGGTCGCGATTAATTTTTTGTGGCGTCAATCCATCTTTGGATAACCCGAATGTTTTATGGGCTTCCCCTGAAACCCGGCCTCCCGAATTAAGAATGTTCTGGATGCATAAGGCGGACTTTGTTCGTTATATGGCCGGCCCAAATAAAAAATCCAGATTATTCTCCCGCCAACAGGGCGGCGAAGGTGGCAGTAATGATGACTATATGTTAGCAGGATCCAACAAGTTTCAAAAACTGATCAATCTACCATTTGTGTACCCAATTGAGAAGTGGGGTCTATGAACTGGAACACAGTCAATTTAATGAGCTGCACTGATGGTCTTCCACGAATAGATTCGGATTCCGTTGATTGTTTGATTGTTGATCCTCCTTATAATATTGGTAAGGATTTTGGGAACAACAAGACAAGAAAAGAAATTCAAGATTATATTTCGTGGTGCAAGGAATGGTTAACGGAATGTGAAAGGGTCTTGGCCCCTTCGGGCACGATGTATATCTATGGCTTTAGCGAGATTCTGGCTTTTATTTCTGTTGAGTTATCTTTACCGCACCGGTGGCTTGTATGGCATTACACCAACAAAACAGTCCCTTCTTTGCATTTTTGGCAACGCAGTCATGAATCAATATTGTGTGTCTGGAAAGAAAAGAATAAGAGAATTTTCAACAGAGATAGTGTTAGAGAGCCATATACAGAGGGGTTCGTTAAAGGTTACTCAGATGGCAAGCGGAAGAGGCCCTCCGGCACCGGCCGGTTTAATACCAAAGGCAAGGATGTGATTACAACTTATACCGTCAACAAGAAAGGTGCTCTCCCACGAGATGTTATTAAGGTACCTTCTCTGGCCGGCGGGTCCGGCATCTCTGAGCGCTACGTGTACTCCCCCTCTACCGCTGCACTGTACACAAACAAGCAAGCTAAAGCCCTCAATATTGCCGACGGAATCAAGCATCCCACACAAAAGCCCATCAAGCTAACACAAAAATTGCTGGATGGTTGTCTGCCGGGAGATGAAAAGTCACGCGTGGTAATACCCTTTGCTGGTACAGGCAGTGAGGCATTCGTTTGCAAACAAAATAATTTAAAATGGATCGCTTTTGAAATTAATAAAGATTATGTTGATATGAGTAATTTATTAGTTCAACAGGGATTCCCAACTAACAAAAAAGGAAAAACAAGTGAATAAAAATACACAACTAACGATGTTCTCATCTAAAACAGGAGAGTGGGCAACACCACAGGAATTTTTTGATAAGCTAGACTGGCGTTTTGGGCCATTTGACTTAGACCCGTGCGCAGATCCAACTAATACAAAATGCGCAAACTTCTTTACGGAAGCCGAAAACGGCCTATCTAAAGACTGGTCAGGCTTTGTCAGCTTTATCAATCCGCCATATGGCCGCGGCATTGACAAGTGGATCAAAAAGGCTTACCAAGAATCTCGCAAGGAAGGCACCAAAGCGGTGATGCTTATTCCGGCCCGCACCGACACAAAATACTGGCACGAATATGTTATGAAGGCCGACGAAGTCTACTTTGTAAAGGGGCGCCTTAAATTTGGAGACTGTAATAACAGCGCCCCCTTCCCATCAGCCGTTGTTGTTTTCGACGGCACAAGTGAGAGACAAATCTTCGGAGCTATGAACCGATGAATCGTCAGCAGCGCCGCACGCTAAAAAAGTATGTAGGAAAAAACGCCACAGTAGATCTCGCGGAAAAAATTTCCCAGTTTGGCAAACTACCGGAACAATGTAATATTTGTCAGGAAACATTTGACAAAGAAGATAGAAATATGTTACAATCATGGTCGGTTGTTGTTAAGCAGGAGGTGGTAAGATTATTTTGTCCCGAATGTCTGAAGAAAGCAAAGGAGGTAATTGACAATGCCAAGAACTCAGAGGATTGATAGAAAAAGTCTAGACATGATTATGAACGGAGAGGTCAACGAAAAACACTCCGTCGTGATCAAGTTCTATTCCGCACAATGCCATATGTGCCATGCCCTTGCACCGATATACAAAAGAATATCAGATGAGCATGAGGATGTTACGTTTTACGTTTACAACACGTATCACGATGGTGAGGAGCTTGAAGCAAAATATGGTTTTGAAGGTGTTCCAACTATTTGTTTCGTGAGAACAGAAGGTGAAAACACCAGAATAAAGTTCTTACCCGACGCAGAAGAACCAAACTCACTTACATGGTACTATGAAGACCAAATACACACATTTATTGAGAGATATAAACACACACAAACAAAAAGGAGTTAATATTATGGCCTCATTGAAAAATTTAGAAGCTGCCCTGCTTCAACTTCAGGGTAAAGCACTAGAACACTACGGTGCTATTGAAATATTGATTAATAATCCCGCCGGCATCTCAGAACATACCAACTATGTCGCAGAGATTATAGAACATGCAAAAGCTCTATCCGAATGCGAATCGGCTTATAGTACCCTGCGAACACATTTTGTGCCACAACCGGCGGCGGCTCCCGCGACTCACACCGAGCCTCGCCCGACGCAAGAAGGGGGAGTCGTGGTCACACCCGAGAATTCCCCCACCATGAAACGCGCGCAAAAGGTGTCAAAAGCCCGCAAGAGGCACGAAAAGAAAAATGATTAATAGCGAAGCTTTAACATACGACGATGTCCTATTGCAACCACAATATTCGGAAATACATTCACGCAAAGATATCAGCATAGCTACCGATTTAGGCCGCAGCCTCTGTATGAAGCTGCCGATCCTTTCGTCGCCGATGGATACAATAACTGCCGGCGAAATGGCCGCGGCAATGCATGCACGCGGCGGAGCAGGGATTATACATCGTTATAATACGATTGAAGAGCAAGTACTTCACGTGATTACGGCTTACAAGAATAATCACGAGGACAATCTACTTATGGGTGCTGCAGTCGGCATTTCCGGAGACTATATCGATCGCGCCACAGCCCTGTTGAGCGCCGGCGTAGACTTTTTGTGTGTTGACGTGGCTCATGGCCACCACATATTGATGAAAAAAGCCCTCGAAAAACTTCGAAGTTTAACTGATGAATTCCATATCATGGCCGGCAATGTTGCCACCCTAGAGGGTGTTAATGACTTGGCTGACTGGGGGGCTGACTCTGTACGGTGTAACATAGGCGGCGGCTCCATCTGTTCAACACGCATGCAAACTGGCCATGGCCTCCCGGGCCTTCAAACTATCTTTGAGTGCGCACGCACAGACCGTGACGTAGCAATCATTGCAGACGGTGGTATAAGAAATTCTGGTGATATCGTAAAGGCACTGGCCGCCGGCGCCGACGCGGTCATGTGCGGTTCATTATTAGCCGGCACAACAGAGTCCCCGGGCAATGTCTTCGAAGGCGCTGACGGCTTTAAATATAAATCATACCGCGGCATGGCCTCCAAAGAGGCACAAATGAGCTGGAGAGGCAAGTATTCGTCTTTTGAGGGGGTCGCTACTCAAGTTCCCTATCGTGGAAGTGTAGCTGCCATTCTGGAAGATATTGAAAGAGGAATCAGGAGTGGTTTTTCATATAGCGGCGCCCAGAGCTTAAAGGAGTTGCAACGCAAAGCTAAATTTGTACGTCAAACCAGCGCCGGCTTGGGCGAGAGTCGCACCCACATAAACACAAGGAAATGGTAAAGTATGTCCGAGACTTTCAGTGATTACGGGAAAAACACCAAGAGAATTGTTTTTAAGGTTTCAGACCATGAACATGCGAAATTGATATTACGCCTTCGTCATAACTCGCTAACCCAATCCGAATTTTTTAAGGCTATCATAGAAGCTGTTAATTCGGATAACGACACGATTTTATCTTTTATAGGCGACTATGCCTCAAACAAACAGAAATTAAACAAGCAAAGAGTAAAAAAAAGCAAAAAACTAATTTTAGAAGGACAACAGTTGGCTAAAGACTTTTCCTTAAGTGATGATGAAGTGGAAGACGTATTTGATTTGATTGCGGAGGAGTTCCCGGAACTATGAAAACTGATGGATTGAAGGCGTGTTCAAGGTTGTGCCTGCGAAAAAACACCCAATGTAAGAAAAGAGAGTGCCGGCATTTTATTGAATATCCTGCTGAATTTAACTGTGTATTAATTACGGTTTTTAAAAACGGTAACTTGACATTGAGAGAGACTGCAGACCGGCTGGGCATTTCTTTTGCCCGTGTAAAGCAGATTGAAAAGAAGGCACTCCACAAGATGAAAAAATCAGATCTGGCCGATTGAAGAAACATTTTGTGTCTTTTGTTAATGATGGCTACTATTTAAACATGAGTTTATCAAGGAGAATTACTATGGCTCGCAAAACACTTTTAACCGAGGCTGAAATTCGCAGCTTCATGAAGCTCGCAAATTTAACCCCTGTTGGTGACACGCGATTACAAGAATGGAGTCCACCCATTGAAGAAGAAGAACTTCCTGACGAAGAAGAGGATGTTCCTTTTGATGACGCCGAAGGCGGCGAAGAATTGGAGATGGATGCTGATCTAGGCGCTGTAGACGACATGGAAATGGACGCAGAACTCAGCCCCGACGCTGAAATGGATGTTGATGCTGATATGGGCGACATGGGCGACATGGGCGGCGGTGGTGTAGAGGATAAATTTATGGACCTTGTACAACAACTTGCTGACTTGCTTGAAATTGATGTTGAAATGGATGATGGTGACACTGCCGCTGATGCTGAGATGGAAATGGGTGACGATGTGGATTCCCTAGAAGGGGGTGATGACTTAGGTGATGAAGCCGCACTCGATACTGATCTCGGAGGTGAAGAAGCGCCAATGGGCGACGAACTACCCCCAGAAGAAGAAGAAGAAGAACTTCCGGGCATGAGAAGCTACCAAGAAGGTAAAACTGATGCTATTGTTAACGAAGTTGCAAAGCGCGTTGCTGCCAGACTTCAGGAAAAAACTAACAAGCAACAAGCAATTGATGAGCTTACAGAGCGTATTTTCAATCGTTTAGCGAGGAAGTAATGCTTGACAAACATACTAATGTTTGATATAATAACCATCTGACGATGGTTATTTTTTTGAGGTTTTCATGGGTTTGGAATATTACGCATTACATTTACTGACTTTCTTATTCGGCTATATAACTTGTCGAACATTTTACTTTTTCAAAACTACCAGAGTCTCTCTCCGGCTACTAAAAGTTGCACACGTTGTTTGTCTTGCAATTTTGGTTAAATGTATAGAAGAGCATAGCTATGCAGAATCTCAGAAGTTGCTAGCACTTTTAAAGTGTGGGGTTACAGAAGACGACGAATTATATAAAAAGGTTACGCGCCTACATAATCAGGAGATTGAACTTTTTAAGAAACGCAGCATCATCGCGATTCTTGCTTTACATCCCGATTATTTTAAAAGTGTGCCCGAGTTCGACGATTGGGATTCGGCCATGCTGTATCTCGGCGCCAATAAAAAAATTGCTCAAACATTCTTATCTTAAAGGACATAACAAATGATAGATAAAATAATCAAAAAAATACAGGAAGCATTAGCGGAATCTCCGTCAAGTAAAGATAGGGTAATATTATTAGACCCTGACGCAATAGGCTCCCCATCCGAGCCTGATCTTAGAATTGTGGGACTCTTCTCGGATGTTGAACAAGAGAAGATCGCCGAGATTTGCCAGTCCATGATCTACATGAATGAAACAAATAAAAATCTCAAAGAAGAACAAGAGAAGAAGCCTATTGAATTTTATATTTCCACATACGGCGGAAATGCAGATGATATGTTTGCTTTATATGATTTGATGACCACAATAAAAGAAGAGACAGAAATTCACACTATTGGGTTGGGAAAGGTTATGTCGGCCGGTGTCTTATTGCTAGCCGCCGGCACCCGAGGCAAGCGAAAGATAGGCAGGAACTGTCGCGTAATGCTGCATAATGTAGTTGGGGGCACGATGGGGTCGCTGCCAAACTTGACTAATGAGATAGAAGCGATACAACAACTGCAAGACGATTACGTTGCTGCTTTGGTTGAGAACACGAAACTTTCAAAGAAAAAGCTTACAAAAATGTTAAATGAAAAAGTTAATATATATTTGTCAGCAGAGGAAGCTGTCCAACATGGTATCGCTGATATTATTATATAAAATACTTGACAAATTTTCATAAACACATTATAATATGTTATAACTTGAGGTATTAATGAGCAGAGCATTTGATAACAAAACTTCATTGCAACAAAAAATTCTTAAAGGTGTCAATACATTAGCTGATAATGTTGCATCAACACTTGGCCCCAGAGGTCGTAATGTGATTCTACAGGAAAGTGGGAGACCACCCTTCATCACAAAAGATGGGGTAACTGTAGCACACTTTGTGTCACTGGAAGATCCTTTTGAAAATGCGGGATCCCAGATTATTAAACAAGCTGCAATTGAAACCAATAACACTGCTGGTGATGGAACAACCACCGCAACTGTGCTTGCCCGGGCCATTTTAAATGAATCGCAAAAGTATATTGCTACCGGGGTTTCACCTATTGAATTAAAGAGAGGTATAGATGCAACAGTTAGAAAAATTACAAACAATCTTGAAGAGATGGCAGCCCCTGTCGCTAGCGCGGAAGATATCGCTCACGTCGCTACAATTTCAGCCAACAATGATATTGCTATCGGAAATCTTGTTACTCTTGCTATTGACAGGGTGGGCGAAGATGGCTCTATAACAATTGAAGAGTCTCGCTCCCTTGACACATCCATTGATGTTACCGAAGGGTTCAAGATTCAAGCGGGCTATTGTGCTGCAGCCTTCGTTACCGATGAACGGCGCGCAACTATGAATTATGAAGAACCGCTTATCCTTGTGACAGATTATAAGATTTCACAAGTTGAACCAATTCTGCCACTGCTAGAGATGGTCGCAAGAGAAGGCCGCCCGTTGATAATTGTCGCTGAAGATATTGACGGCCAAGCTTTGGCTGCTATGATTATGAACGCGATGAGGGGAACTTTAAAGATTGCTGCCATTAAAGCGCCCTTTTATGGTGAAGAGCGCAGATACCTGCTAGATGATTTGGCAATATCGGTCGGCGCTACATTTGTCACTCGTGAGAGCGGCACTAAATTATCAGATGTTAAACTGTCTGATTTGGGTATGGCCAGAGCCATCGAGAGTACAAAGTACACGACTACTGTTGTGGGCGGAAAGTCCAACTTCAAAGCTATTGATGAGAGAATTCAAGCTTTAAAGAAACAAGTCAAAGATACAGAATCTATGTCGGAAGCCGAGATGCTCCAGTCAAGGATTGTCAGGTTGTCGTCTGGTGTGGCAATTATTTCTGTCGGTGGCACGACAGAAGTTGAGATGATTGAGAGAAAGCACAGGATTGAGGATGCTCTAGAGGCGGTACGTTCAGCACAAGATAAAGGAATTATAGGCGGCGGCGGCACAGCGTTGCTCCGAGCATGTAGGGATGTTGAAATAATTGTTACTCACGAAGATCAGAACATTGGAAAGCTAATAGTTATAGAAGCTTGTAAGGCACCATTTAAACAAATGGCACTTAATGCCGGCGACTCACCAGATGTACTAACTAATTTGGTTATAGATTCCGATGATGGTATGGGCTGGGATTTTAGAAATAATGTCTTGACAAATATGATTGATAGTGGTATTATTGATCCAGTGAAAGTTACAACAACTGCCTTACAGAATGCAGCTAGTTGTGCCGGCACACTAATAACAACCGGTTTCGCTATAATTCAAACGGAGGATAAGTAATGCAAGAAGGAGACTTGGTTCATATTCCACAAGGCGTTGAATTGTGGTGTGAGACAGATAAAGGAATGAGATTGCGAATGACTGAAAGACCAACTGTCGGTGTTTACTTGAATACAATGAGTCAGTATGTCTATCAAGTTTATGCTAACGGCCACGAGTGGAAGCTTAAAAGAAGAGACGTATATCCAATGGAGGCGCCCAGTGGGACTAGTTAAATTAACTGAGGTGTGCGGCACCGGAGCAGTTACCGCCAATGCCAAATATGCGTTAAGAGAGGTCTTCGTCAATCCCGAACACGTTGTAATGGTCCGAGAGGAGCATAGACTTAGGCAGTTGAACGAAGAAGGTCTGATAGACAAGGGTTTGGATACCAACCACCGGTTTTCAAAAATAACAATTGACAAAGGAAACACAGGTACCGAAATTGTAGTGATCGGCGCACCAGAGATTATTGAAAAAACACTACACACAAACAAACAAATTTTAAGAGGATAAAATGAAAAAACCAATCGTACTTCAATACACCATTGACGAGAGTCAATTACCATCAGAAACAGCACGCCTGCTTTCTAACTCACTCACGCGACTTACATCTATTGCGGCGACGGTGCCGCCAACAAGTAACATCTTGTCGGTCAAGACGGTTAACGAGGTAGATGCGTTAAGAGGTGAATTATCAAGTATAGATCTAATGCTCGGAGATGTCAGTTCAATTGTTGATCAATATATTCAGTATCAAAATGAACTGCGCGCATCCCAACAATCCGGAGAATTTGAAGCTTCCGAAGAAATCGATATGCCAGATATGAGCGATGTTGACCTGTCAAATATGGATGTAAAGGCACTGCAAACAAAGGTGGCACAATTGCAGAATTTGCAGTCTTCTGATTCCGCATCGTTTGAGGCCGCAACCGAAATCCTGCCCGGGCTCAAGAAAAAAACTGTAAAGATTAACCAAGAACCTCCAACTCAAGCGAATGCCCAGAAAATAGAAGAATTACACCAGCAAGTACAGGAAATTAAGAAATTTCAAGTTGATGTAGAAGATCTGGAAGAAAAAGAAGCCTTAGCTGTATTATCTAATATGAACGATCTGGACTTCACAGATATAAATAACGTTGGCTCACAACTTCGGGAACTACAATCTAGACTAGGCAAAAAATGAAATCCCCAATTAAAGATCTGAGGTTTTCGCCAAAATCATTGTCAATATTAAAAGAATTAATTCCGGCCGGATCCAAGGTTGATAGTTACCTACTATATTCGGGACAGCTGGAGATCAACCTAGCCGAAGATGATAGACACCTTGTTGCTCACACAACTAGCTATATTATTTATGATTTTTGGCGAAGTATGTTTGACAACCCTAATGTTATTTTAGAAGCTGTTAACCATTTTTGGCCGATTGATGACGAGAGACTCTTTGATGTATATCAGACAGTTTTTCGGGGATACAAAGATCATCTAGTTAGAGCAGCAATGTTCTTCATCCTAAACAGGTGTTCATCCGAGGGCATGATTCAGTCAGGTATATTTGATCCTAAAAATTTCAATCCCATCGCCCTCAGTTATATCCAGAGGTTCAAAAGAGAGAATTTTGATGTAGCATGGGATAAAAATGAGAATTTTGTAGATAGTATTCAAGCCGAGACTGATGCTGATTATTTATACTTTCCTGTCGGCAAGTTTAGTTATAATTTTTTTGAGGAGTCTATGAGTCGCGGCTTTGAAGAGACTTCCATCAACCACGTTGCTCTTTCTCAAAAGGTTAAAGAGCTTGACAAGAAGGTAATATTAGACTATCTTTATCATCCTCGTCTAATGCGGGTGTACAAACAATTTCCGACAAAAATCTTACTTGATGGGTATGGAAGAACCACCAACGATGAACAAAAAGCTAAGGAGGTACTAATTGCCAATTATTGAGTTAGGAAAAACATTCGCACTATTTGCCACTGCACAAGCCTGTGTCTGGTTCCAATGTTATTCTCATTATATTTGGGAATGGTGGCAGGGTAAGCCTTTCCATGCTGCGATTATTTTTGGTATTCCCGCTAGCGTTATGTTCTGGTACGGTACCAAGATTGCAGTGGATGCTACCGGCGCCGCATGGACAGCCAGAATGTTGGGCTTTGGTGCATCGTATTTTACTTTCCCGGCCCTCACTTGGTGGCTGTTGAATGAAAGTATGTTTACGACCAAAACGATGCTGTGTATATTTTTGTCGTTTTTGATTATCGGTATTCAATTATTTTGGAGATAATATGAAAAGAAGGATTGTAGAAAAGCCGTGGGGTTTTGAGCATATATGGGCAGAGACCGATAGTTATGTTGCTAAAATACTCCATATAAACCCAAACCAGCGCTTGTCTCTTCAATACCATCAGGTAAAAGAAGAGACTGTGTTTGTATTAGAAGGGACATTATTAAATTGGACTGACAAAGAAAGCCCTCCACAAAAGTTTAAACAAGGTTCTATATACCACGTGAAGCCCGAACAGGTTCATCGATTTGGTGCCGGAGACAAGATGGTCAGATTGATGGAAGTCTCTACTCCGCATTTGGATGATGTTGTGAGGCTCGCGGATGATTATAAGAGATGAGTAGTATTTATCTCTTTGATGTAGATGGCACTTTAACGGTAGCTAAGCAAAGAATAGATCCGCAATTCCAGAAACAATTTCTGAAATGGGCGAAGCAGAAAGAAGTTTATATTGTTTCTGGTGGCACGTTTGAAAGAATACTAAATCAAGTAGGTCTTGATATATTAAATGCAACAGCCGGCGTTTTTGCATGCATGGGCAACTCCTTTCTACAGCGCCGTGAGCTTGTTAATGAATCCGGCTTCAATGAATGGGAGTTGGTCTATGAGAATAAATTTGTTTCCCCCAAGAATCTCACAAGAAGATTGGACTCGGTCGTAGCTAAATCGGAATTCCCAATCAAGACCGGCCGCCATCATGAAGAACGCGTCGGCATGGTTAATTTTTCTATTGTTGGTCGTAATGCAAGTCAAGAACAGCGCCAACAATATGAATTGTGGGATGCAGAGAAGCAAGAAAGAAAAGACATTGTAGCCAGCCTTAAGAAAAAATACAAATCTCTAGATTTTGTGATAGGCGGTGCTGTAAGCATTGATATTTTTAACAGTGGCAACGATAAATCACAAATTATCCAGCGCTATTTTAAAGAAACTCTTGAGCATAATCAAATTCACTTTGTTGGCGATAGAATACCAGCCCCGGGCAATGATCACACGCTTGCGGTGGCCCTGCGTAGTCACCCCAATGGTATGGCACACGAGGTTGAGACATGGAAAGATACAGCTAAACTATTAAAGACAGAGCCTTTCGCGTAGATACCGCTAAAAACAACTATTTATAGTGATGGAGTTTGGTACATGGACATTTCAACAGGAAGCTGGTTTAAATATTTACGCGAAGAAGTTTTAACGGAGGGCCTGCGTGATATCGGGTTACCCGAGGTCATCATTGATTTTATTGAGGACGGCATGCCGAATGCTCCCGAGAAGTCAAAGATGTACGCAGGGAACAACTGGAAAGAACACAGACTGGGCAACCCCGGCTACATTGACAGCACTCAGCAGAGCTGGCTGGCTGAGATGGAACTGCTGTTTCACGACCAGATACAGCTTCCGCGCGCAACACACAGCCCAGTTCAAGCACGTACAGTTACACCCCTCGACTGGCAATCAGATCGTAAGCGTGCGAGCTACGACGACGAAACCATTGAGCAAAACAAGAAGATCGCATTCGTTGCAGACAATATAAAGCAAGCGTGGGCAAAGCCCGCCGGCACTTGGCGCAAGACATTTATGAAAGCACTGAAGGCACTGAGCAAAGCAGGGGTGCCTTCCGAGAAAGTTGAGGTTGTGAAAGAGTACCTCAATAAGCAGATGCTAAATGAGTGGAGAGTATACTGGGGCAGATACAACGAGTTGTTCTCTTGGCTCAACGACGAACCAACGAACTATGAGTTGATCAAGGGCGACAATATTGAGTCTGCCTTTCAGACTGCAATAGAAGATTTGGAGAACCGAGAAGATCCAGATAACATCCTATATGTGTTTGACGGATCCGATGATACCATAGAGGATGGATCGTACTGGTATAACCTACAGGTATCCAATTGCCCCACAGAAGGCGAGCGAATGGGACACTGCGGCACTGACACTCGCGGTGTGCTAATATCCCTACGCAAGCGCCAAGGCAAGCGCAAGGCATCATCGTCCTATGTCACAATGACTTGGGGCGCAGCGGAAGGCGCGCTTTACCAGATCAAGGGGCGTAATAACGATGCACCCCCGATGGAAATGTGGGATCACATTGAGTGGTTTATCAGAAATAATGAAATCAGCAGCGTTCATGAAACAGGCGAACACTCTAACGATGAAGAAGGCTTCCGAGAGATGAACGAGTATCTGCAACAACGCAACCGCGATGTTAATTTCACAGGTACAGTCGATGAAGCTGCAATGCAAGAAGCGATAGATGAGGTTGTTAACAACTACGACTACGATAACTCAAGTATCTATGGAGAAGTAGAGGGGCCAGAGGATCACGGCGGCGACTACTGGTCTGTACGGATGGGCGCTGATTGTAGTCTTCAGATTGACTTGGGGTGGCCCGGATTTAGAACGGGGGACGGTGACTTTATCCCCATGGTGAGTGCGGATGATACCACAGAGAGCAACTACGAGCGCGTTCCACAGCACTCGTGGGGACGTGAATCAGGTGACTTCGCGTCTGAGGCTGGATTGGACACTATTGGCTGGGATCTCCCGGGAGAAGGCGAGGCTACGTGGGACGTTGTAATGCTCACAGGCGCGCAACCAGACGATGAAGACATAGACCCAGACTACCCGGCAACCGCGCACCTGATAGTTTCTATCACATGCAACGACTACGACGCTGCAGCGGACGCCGACGAAGCTGCCCGTATAGCAGAAAACTTCGCTGAGGAAATACACTCAGGGTTTGAAAACAGGTACAACGAAATCAAAGAAGAGATAAGAACTAAACTTGCGGAAGAAGGCTATTCAGTCAAGACAGTCTATGATCGTGATCGCGATGAGATGACCGAGTATAAACTAGATCACTGGAACATATATGCAGACAAGTCAGGGCTAGAGTTTTGGTTCCGTCCAGAAAGCAGTGCCGACACGCTTGTTGAGTACGGCGATATGCCGATGGTGCTGAAGATGTGGGGGCAAGCGCCCGGGGGTGGTCACATAGATCACTTGTATTCCCGCGCCTTCGGCCAGCCCGCCACCGGCACCAATCCTCGCAGAGACCGCTACAGCAGCCCCGATCTAGATCGCAATATGGCGAGAACACTGGAGAGGATGTATGAAAAGACCTGCGTCGACAACCCAGATCAACAAGAGTTGTGCTTCGGCGATAAGTACGCCGCCCAGCACGTGCCACTTGCCTTAGCGAAAGACTCGCGCTTTGTTATCCAAGGCGCCGCAAGTTACAACAACAGAGGGGAAGGCTCTGGTGCTTATCCCCAGATGCCCATTGGCTGGCGTTATACCATCGGTGTAGACAGCAATGCATCACCAGAAGAGGTGCAGATAGTCAAGGACATTGTAAAATACTTTAACGAGAACCCTCAGATGGTCATGGATGCCGCCAAGGAGACTATTAACACAGCACTTGAAGGCTCGGTAGCGCTGGCAGAAACGACGAAAGCAGTTGTGATGGGAGGAGAGGCAGTGTTTGCAAACATCAGAAACATTGATAGCATGTACGCCGGCCGGACGGAGGGCAATGACTTGGCTCGTCGGGCTGTGATGATCGCTAGATGGATCAATCAAAACTTTGAGCAGATGAGTGAAGTAGAAAAGCATGTAGCTTGGTATCAATATATCTGGCCGATAAGAAACCAGCGATTTAATATGGCTCGCAATGGAGACATCGAGATAGAGGGCGACGACGCCGGCAAGCCATATAGTTGGGATGGGTTGGTTCAAGAGCAATTGAAACGAATGAGGGCGTCAAGGTCTGCTGTGCAGGGCTATGGCGGGGTTCAGGCCGAGAGTATTGAAAGTCAGATTGATAGGATTGATAATTTATTAAATGAGCTTATTGAAGTAAGGCGTTACAAAATGCATATTGAGTTATCGCTGGAGACAACTGAAAAATCTTCAATTGAAGATTATAAGGACGCCATTCGTGCATGCAAGGGTGTAACCACCGTTCAGACTGTTGGTACTCGCAAGACGGGCGATAAGACGATAGCCCTACTCAGTATTAAATTTGCCCTCAAGGGACAAGAGGCTCGCAAGATTTACCTAGAGCAATTATTTCTGCCATATATCAGAGGTATTAGTGGTTTAAACGTAGGTCCGGCCGGCTATAGTTTCCCGGAAGAAATTAAAAAAATTAGAGAATCATCACATACTCCCATGAACCCCCCCGAACACGCTAGGCAACCAATAAATACGCCACGCATGTCAATTGACAAAGTGGCTCAAGACTGGATGGACGCCGGCGTAATGGCTTATGATGTGCCAATGAATACCAATAACATGGCATACCATGTAATGGTCCCTACCAAAGATTTAAAAGGGTTCTGCTCCAGAGAATTTCGCTCTCCCGGAGATTTGTTTGACGGGGGATATAAAAACTTTATCAAACACGGGCCGCAAGTGCCAATATATGTTGCCATAGGCCAAAACGGCAAAATTAAAATTACTGGCAATGAGGACGATGTTTGGTACGCCACCGAATCAGGATTGGAGGAACTCCCGGTTTTCTTTAGTTATCAAAAACAAGTTTAACGGAGTATATACTATAGGGCCAATTAATGATTAAAGCTATTACTAGAGTTCTTGTTGCTTCGTTTTTATTCTTTTTTATAGGATTCATTATCACCTTCTCTGTCACGAAACAGAGAACAGATCCCGTCGCGACCCAAATCAAAAGAGCGCTATCAGATTCAAGCAACATTTCTAGAACATACACAATTAGCGAAAAGAAATCACTTAAAAAATCAGTGGATTCAGCAGTCAGAGTTATGTCAATTGATGAAAGTGGCGATGGTATATCTCTTGCCTCTGGCACTTACTTCGTTTACCTTGGGAAACATTATGTTCTGACAGTATCACATGCAATCGCTGGTTTGTGTGAGGATTTGGTCGTTACGTATTTCACCGATTCAGCGAAGTGTATTGAATATACACTGATCAACACGCAAGTTGATTATGCTATCATTGAAATTGAGGAAATACCCAACAGGAAGCCCTTGACTGTACTCAACTCTATCGAATTCCGGCCGGCCAAATATCCCAAATTGCTTGATAAGATATACTACACTGGGTACCCCAACAATATTGGGCCACTGTCCTTCGCTGGAACAATTTCAGGTTTCGCGGACAATGGGTTCATATTTTTAAATTCATATGCATGGACCGGCTCATCGGGATCTGGGGTGTTTAATGATAGAGGAAAATTAATTGGAATTATCATGGCTTTAGACGTTGGTACAACACAATATGGCGTTGACGTGTTGGAAAACCTACTTATCGTTGTGCCGGTCCATCACATTGATTGGGTAAACGCCCTACATAGGTGAAAAGATATGTTCAATAAACTAGAAAAAGTAGCTATTAAACTAGCTGAATTAGAAAATCACATAGCAGATATTAAAAATAGTATCAAAAATGTGATAGAATATGTACAGAATCAAGATTCGGAATCGGATAACAACAATAACAAGGAATTTACAAATGGAAACGGAAAGTCAAGCAACGAGCAAAACGAGTGAGGCGCCAGAAGAGGATTCATCCCCAGCCGCCGATTTAAAGCCCAAGCCGCCTCCGCGTCTTGCCCCGCGCGGAATAAAAACATTTACGGTATGTAGGCAAAAAGATGAAACTGGCGTATCTGGTGAGGGTGTTGTTATCGAAGGCGTTTTGCTGGCGTCTGGGCATTGTATAATTCACTGGCTCTACCCTCCGCCGCGAGGCGGATTAGCCATATTTGATTCGCTCCAAGATTTTGAAAAGGTTCACATCAAACCGCACCCTTCAAATAAAACAATTCTTACGTTTGAAGACGGCGAACAAACTATTTACGACGGAGGGTAGTCATGTCGTATAAGTATTCATCAGGTAGCGTCCGTAGGGGTGATATATATTATGAGGATGATCGCGAGGGTCAGCCTACATATATTGATTTTGAACAGGACACTATAACGCTGCGTCCCAGCGGGACCGCACAACTATATGTAGAAGATGGAAAGGTCGGCATTGGAACAACCTCCCCCGACTACACGCTTGACGTGGCAGGCGATATTGGCGTTGATCAATACATTTATCACAATGGAGATGCCGATACATTCATTAACTTCCTTGATGATAAGATAGTCCTCAAGGCCGGCAACATAGCAATGGTTACTCTGGAGGAAAAAGCCTCTGCCCCACATGAGGTTACCATTAACGATGGAGGCAATAACATCGACTTTGTTGTTAAGGGTAACGGTTCCAATGCAGGAAACCCGCTTCTAATGTGCGATGCATCCACAGGCAGAGTGGGAATTAATGGAGTAGGTAGCCCCTCTTATGAACTTGATGTTGATGGCGATATTGGGCTTAGTGAATACATTTACCACAAGGGCGATGATGATACTTACATTAGGTTTCAAGACGACAGCATCATGGTTAAAGCTGGAAATATAAATTTTATAGAGTTAACTGAAGATGATTCCCAAGACAAGCTTATTATCAATGAAGGCCGCGCAGACCTAGATTTCATAGTAAGATCACCCACCGAGAATCTAGCCCTTTATCTAAATGCAGGTAATGAGGTTTTTCATATAAATCATGGTGAAGAAAGTTTTAAAACAAAGATTCATAGTACACATGGTGAAGCCATAACAGTAAACGAATTTGGAGTCATTTTAAATGAAGACGCCCATGCAACAAATGATTTTAGAGTAGAGAGCGACAACAACACTCATATACTTTTTATAGATGCTGGTAACGATAAAGTTGGAATAGCCAACCAGTCTCCCAAAACAGTATTAGACGTTCACCATAATCCAACATCCCTTGCAAACGATACGGGCGGCGGTGAGGTGGTGACATTCGGCACCGGAACACTTACAGCAGGTAAGTTATACTTTCTCAATTCCAGCGGAGTCTGGACTGAAACAGATGGCGATGCTATTTCCACAAGCGATGGTTTGTTGGGGATTGCGCTTGGCTCATCGCCATCTAGTGATGGGGTGCTGTTGCGAGGGTTCTTTGATGCCCACAGCTACCTTTCAAACTTTGTTGCAGGTCTTCCTGTATATATTTCAACGACTGCTGCCTCTATGGATACTACGAAACCTTCGGGAACAAATGATGTGGTGAGATGTGTGGGTTACTGTACAAACACGGCCAATGTAATATATTTTTGTCCGGAGTCAACCACAGTGGAACTGAGTTAAGTGGGTGTTAATAAAATAAACGGGATTGCATACTCAGCTATAGCCAAGGTGAGCGGAAAAACTCCGTCACAGATCTCTAAGATAAGCGGTGAGACAGCCTCTGGCACACCAGCCCCCACAGTCACACTATGGGGCTGTGCCGGCGCCGATGGGGGCATTGGCTGGGCCACTGGCAGTTCACCAACAACTTGGGCGGGATATCGCTCTCCCAACACTAAAGACGATCACGTGCATCTTGGCTATGGAAAAGATGGCTCAGGCGGCAATATATGGGTGAGAACTACCAGCAATAATAATAATGAACTTGCATGGACCGACGACATTCAGACGGATGGAACATGGAACTTAATCAATGTCTCCGGCCGGCGTTTTAAAGTAAAATGGGCTAACGACAAATGGATAGCAGTGGGACAAGTGAATCAGTCGGACATCTTAACGTCATCAGATGGGGCCAGTTG
>Ga0080013_1002030_pt1 | contig 25007 bp, 27 predicted proteins | sample ETNvirenome_6_85_FD_69236 | JGI IMG/M metagenome (GOLD analysis project Ga0080013, IMG submission 69236) | Marine viral communities from the Pacific Ocean - ETNP_6_85 (SPADES assembly) (version 2) | ecosystem: Environmental > Aquatic > Marine > Oceanic | place: Pacific Ocean | collected 2013-06-19
AAATGGTGGGGACTAGCTTTAAGTTTCCTTATCATTTCCTTATAGAGGATATCAAAAAGCATAAGGAATTCCTTATAGGCATTTCCTTATCATTTCCTTATAGTACGATCCAAAAAGCATAAGGAATTCCTTATGATTTTCTGGGGAGCCATTCCGCAAGTGGCCGTAATTCAGCCGAAATTCTGGCGTAATTTAATTTACATGTATTTCAGCCCTATTTAAGGCGTGATTCTGGCATATTATTCACATAATGAATAAAGCCCCATCGCCCCAATAAAAATATTAAAAGGAAACTTTGTTTGCCTTTTTTCCCAGCTTTATCTGCCTTTTTAGCCTTACCATAAATCAGTAACAAATAATTTATTAAAAACACCCCTAAGACTGGATGAGACCATAAACGGTAAAGGCAGAAAAAAGCATGGAAAGCAGAGAAACATCAATTCGCCTGCATTTTCGAGAAAGACTTTTGGGGGCTTTTGGGGCGATATCTTAAATTAAATTCTTTTTTAATATATAGTAAAAAAGCACTTAAAGATAAATCGTTATTCATATATAACAAAAAATGAACTCACAAAAGCTTTCACAAACAATGAAAACTCGCCTAACACAAATAATTTACAAATACATAGATATTAATGACCTAAATGAAAGTACACTTTCACATCTTCAACACGCCACTTTTCTTCTTTCTAGGTACGGAGTAGCTTGGTTAAGGCAATACAAAGACGATATTCTCCTTACTATTTCCTTCCACCGTGGAATGGTTAATGATTTTCCTCCAAATACCTATACCAAGCTTCTAAAATCAATTGAGGCTCTTTAGGAATTTTTCTTTTTATTTTATTTTATTTAAAAAACTACTTAAAAATAAAATCTTTATTCATTATATAAAAAAATGACCGCACCCTTTTATGAAGATGAATACGCTAAAATTTATCATGGTTCCATGACTGATTTAATAGACGAGTTAAAATTCGATATGATTATCACTGACCCTCCATATAATATTTCCTATAAATATCCAGATTACCATGACAACATGAACGAAGAAGAATATATTAATCTTTTCACTAAATTTCAAGGATTACCAAGTGTTATAATTCATTATCCAGAGGCTATCTGTAATTATATAGCTTCTGGGATTGGTCCAGTTAACAAGATTGTATCATGGTGTTATAATAATAATGGTTCATCAAAGGCACATAGAGCTATAGCATTTTTTAATTGTATGCCTAATTTTAACAAAGTACGACAACCCTATAAAAATCCAACAGATAAGAGAGTAGCTAAATTAATAGCGAATGGTAGTAAAGGGGCGAGGTTATATGATTGGTTTAATGATATTCAAATGATTAAAAATGTATCTAAAGAAAAATGCAAAGATTTTACTAATCAAATACCTATACAACTTTTAGAACGGATAATTTTACTTTGTACTAATGAAGGTGATACTATTATAGACCCATTTTTTGGGTCTGGCTCTCTCTATTTTGCTTGTAAGAAGTTAAATAGAAAATGTATAGGCATTGAACTTTCGAAAGAACATTTAGAATGTTTTAAATCAAGATTAAAAAAGCATGTATAAAAAACACTTAAAGATAAATCTTTATTCATATATAATAAAAAATGAACTCACTGCAAATCCCAAAAGCTCTTCTCAATAGCATTAAAGAACATCAGCCTAAAGATTACAATTCAAGATGTTCGAACTTCCACCGATATTCAAGAATAGCAATAATGGAAAATAAATATAGATACAACAATTATCAAACAATAAAGCTCTGCCTCTATTATCCTAACAAAGAACTAAAAAAATTTCTTGATAGCAACAATGTTGCCTATAAGAAATCATGGAAAAGAGATAAATTGATTAAAGCTATTATTTCTTTTTAAGGCCCATGAGGGTTCTAGCTAAAACAGCTCTTTTTTTCATCAACTTAGTCATTTTAAATTTATTTCCTCTAAATTCAAATTCAGAGCCTTCATCAATTTTAGCTAATCTGTTAACCTCACTTTTCATTAGATTTTTACCATCTTTTTTTATTCTCAACATTCTTCTAAAAGAACCTTCTTTTAATTCTTCCATTGGGATCTCGCTTTCGCTTTCCGCTTTGCTCTGTTTCGCTTTTCGTTCATAAGCCATGTTCGATAAATATAAAAAAGAAAATTATTTTTTTTAGTAAAAAAAATTAAACAGTTTTTACTAAAGTTTGAGTATTAAATGCAGCAATAGTTCTAATATAAGACTGAATGATTTCAGCCTTACCGCTTCTATCGGCTGGGAGTACAGCATTACCACTATTAACCCCAGAAACTACGATTTGGTCGTAATCTCTCTGGCGATAATCGCTGGTTTCTTGTAATCCAGCGAAAGTATAATCACAACCAATGCCCATAGCGTTAGCGTGACAATTATTTCCGCATCCCTGGGTCGCCGCTGTTGCTCCTCGAGTCATATCGTACTGGGCTTGAATGCTCAATTCTTGAGTGGCTAATCCAACTGAACATTTGCTAGTAGTTTCGCCATTAAGAACGGCTCTTTGGAATTGTTCTCTAACTTCTGAATCACCAACCATACCTACTTTAGGAAGAACGGTTTGAGCCGAAATTGCGGCGCCCCCATTGTTGTTGGTGTCAAGCTGATTAGGTTCAACTTCGACTACATAATCGTAAGGCTGTCTAACATTGTTCTTTTGCTGGGTATAACTTTCAAGCCCTAATGGCACCCGGAAATTGGAGCCGTTGTGGCTACGAGAGTTCTCTTGGTCGTTATCGAGGTATAAATTGACGAAACTTCTAACGGCGGCGGCGTTAGGGCTGTATTTCGATGAGTTAGTGCTTGAATTGACATCGTTAATTAAGTTAAATCTATCACTAAGTAACATGTTAGGGTTATAGTCTTGAATGTCTTGGGGAGTTGGTACTAAGAGACGGCCAGTAAGGCGAAGGTCTTTGAGAATGTAGTATGAGCCATCGACATTAAGATCTGCTCCGTTTGATTGGTCGAAATATCTGTTATAGTAAAACTGACCTTCTTGATTTAATTCGAGATTTACGAGTAAGCCACCTAGTTCTCCGTTACCGAGATGAAGAGGCCTTGAGTTATTTAAAAGAGCTGTATCTAATTTAAATGAGAATGGCTTTCCGTACTCGTTTGCATTCTGTGTTGTAACATTAGGCATCTGACCTGCTCCAGCGGCGGTGTTTTGATTATCCATAACGGCTGAATGACGATTGACGAAATCGGCTTCGGTTCCAGCGGCATCAAATCTAGTTAATGGTGATACTAGAAAATCGTCACGAGCATTAGTCCATGCGGTTCTAGTATTTACGAACATTGGATAGTTTCTATGTTCGCTGATTGATACTGCTGTTTTTTTGCTTTGGATGAATACTCGTTTAACACAATTCGAGACACCACCCCAATTACTAATATTCTGGTTAGTATAGCTTTGAAGATTAGCTCCTTGATTGGAATTGAATTCGGCTAGAGTGGTTGCCGCAGCTGGTTTGAGAGTTAAAGGGGCGCCAGTTGATGTAACATGAAGAATTCTTCCAGTTAAATATAAATCGCTCGTGTCTAGTAATCTATCTTGGGCCGAGAGAGCAAATTTAATGTTTGCGTTTCCTTTTGTGTTTGAAAAACCGCCACTGAAAACATTGGCGGCTGAGTTGACGGATTGGTCGTTGAGAGGTGGGATTGAAAACCATACTTTAGAAACTGGCATTTTGTGATAATAATCTATTAGAGATTTTATTTTAGAAAAAAAAGAAAAAAATAATGTTTTTATTCTGATGGTGGCTGAGGATAACTAGGAGGAGGCCCTTGGGCTTGTGGTAAAACTCCAGAAGCTTCTATGCGTTGAATAGCTTGCTCAATTATATTTCGGCGAGCTTGGGCTTCTCTATATTCCCTAGGTCTTAATCTGGGATCACGCATAAATTCTGTAAAATTATCTAATTGAGACCGTAAGGCTTCGAGAGCTGTTTCGGCATCTGGCATTGCACTCAATCGCCCTTGTAAAAGCTGTTGTTCTTCGGTTCTAGCTCGTGCTACACTTCGTTCTTCTTGTCTGGGTGCTACGCCAGCTTCTCTCGCAAAGTGTCTAACTAATTCTCTTCGTCTTGCTGGGGTTGGTACACCTACACGGCCCCAAGCACCCTCAACTGGCTCGAGAGGAGCTTCTTCTATTGCGGGCAACGACGGATTAAATCTTGGTGACCTATAGCTAAGGGGGTCAATAGGTGGTAATCGAGCTGGACCCCCTCCATCTCCTCCGTCTGGGTCATCTCCTATTGGGTCAGCTGGTAGAGGTGGTGGCGGAAGACCACCTGCCGCCGCAACAATTGCCTCGATTTGGTTTATATCATTATCTACTAAGCCGTCATTTCCAACAGTTGCTAGTCCCATGCTGTTATCTATATCAACACGAAGATTAGTTTGAGATTTTTGCGGATCAGTGAAACGCTGAACCATATTTCCTAAAGCACTCGTTACCTCATTGTTCTTAATGTCGAGAGCGGCATTTGATAAAAGATTTGTTGGCTTTGGGACCGGGAGACTAACCCTAAGTAAAAAGGAACTATCTGGCTGCAGTTGTATATCTGTCATATCTGGATTTAAAACCGCTATTGAAATCTCATTTAATGTTTTTGGATTACTTAATGTATGGCTTATTATGTTTCTATCTGCTATATAATCTTGATTTGACAAATTTGATTTTGGAATTAGATCTAAAATTCCCGTGCTTTGCTGATTTTTAATTACATCTGTAGGCTCGACAATATCCGAAGTCACGAGGACATAACCATTTTCTGATAATGTAGGCAACTCATTAGCTGTGAAATCTTTAGCTGTTGTTATAACTGGAGCCATGATGGCGTTTTTATAAAATGATGATTGATACGGTGCCGTACAAAAATGAGTTCCATTATTTAAATCATTATTATAATTGGCATAGGGTATATTAATGCCCTCTAAATTGAAATATTGAACATCTGAAACGGCGTTCAATGCTCCTCGAGGAGTTTCCCCTTGAGGAGGATTGGGATTTGCTGGGATTTCTGCTGCGGCTTTGGTAACAAGTGGGTTGAAAATTGTTGAAATTTGTGGAGTAATACTTTCATCTATATTCTGGTTAGTAGTAAATCCAGTCATTAGCTGTGTATTTTGGAACCAATTATAGTTTGTTCCACCAGCATTTTCTACAGTGTCATTTTGTATTTCGTCATATTGGAAACCTAACCTAAACCAAAGTGTTTTTTCCCATGCCTTTCTAGCTAATTCTGGAGTAGTGAAAAAGGCTGAATAATTAGCATACTCACAACAGCTTTTTTTTTGTTCGTCGGTCATCCCTAATGCATCACTCCCAAAAGTTCCAACTCTATCGCCTTCCGCATAGGCCGTATCAAAAGACCAATTCGTAATAGCGATACCACTAATTCTAGACATTGCGGCATTTAAAGTTGTAATGGATTCAGCACTAACACCAATACGGCCTATTCCGCTCATAACTTTATCATAGATGACTTCTTTTCCAGCATTGGTTATTGCTACGCCAAAGCGATCGACAGTTGGTAGTCTCCGTGGTTCGTGAAGTTTGCTAATAGAATAGCCAGAATTGTTTAAATCATATTTTAGCTCAAAGCCACTAGTTCCAAAAGCTAATCCATTTAGAAAGGGGTTAAAAGTTTCTGAATCAAAGCCGTATTTTGAAAAAGGATTTGTGAATTTATTCATTTTCTCAAAACCCATTCTATATTTTTCATTAGGATTCCCAGTCACAGCTATACTTGCAAAATCCATTCCTACTGTCTTTTCTGGACCGAAGCCCCCAGCCTGCGCATTTGCTCGTACTTGGTTTGCTGTGTTTGGTGTTACTGCTAACACAGTACAAAGGCCAGTTCCATCGTTAAGGCTTCCTACCGCCGTAAAATCTAGGGCGCCAAGAGCATTAGCATAATTTAAATACTCTAAGCCAGCTCCAGTGTTTGGGTCGGTCGTACCAGCTGAAACTCCAGCCCATGTTTCCGGGGTTTGAATTATAAAATTTCTACATGTTGAATTGTTAACCGTATAGCCATGCCATAAATTATTTAACTTTTGGTATTTGTAAAAATTACCTGCTAACGCTCCCACTTGATTATCTGCTGGTATCGTATTAGTAGTGATTTGGTTAGTTATAACTTCCGCCAATTTATTAATAGAATACACTCCTTTCGGAACTCTAATAACAGATTTACCCAAACATGGAACAGCCGAAAAGGTACCATCAGACCATTCTAATTGTGTAATCAAAGGCATTGGATTTTCACTATAACCATGTGCTGATAAATTACTCTGTCCTCCCAGTGACATATAGCCAGTAGATGCGGCGCCAAATTCAGCTGTGATCCCATTTCTCACTCCTAAATCACAAATTAAATTATAATTAATCACATCAGCTAAATTACTATTCAAAGGTGTATAAACTGGACTAGCATAGGTAGTATCTATTGCGTAGTATTGATAAATTACAGTTTCCACGAAATCTTCTTGAAGCTCAACTGAGGCCCCAGTAATGCCCTTTAGATTTAAAATGGAGGATTGCATTCCGATTTCCGTACCAGTGGGGAGGGTCATGGCCTCTGGTAATCTATATTGAAATCTATTATTACTAGCATTTAAATTTACCGAATTTTTTGCGTTTATATCAATATAAAGTGTATTCGACATATTATTTTATATATATATAAAATAGATTATTTTACTTTTGTTTTAGTATAATTTTTAACACTAGTAATATATGAAGATAATTTAGCCTTCATTTTTTTTGGATCTTGAATATCCTCATCATTAATATTATCTAAAATTCTTGACATGGCATCGAACTCGGCCACTGATTCCATTTTTTCTAAAACGGTGCTTTTTACATCATTATATTTTTTAATATTCTTTAGTCTTTCAAATTCCTTAACCTTTTCTCGAGCCGTTTCTTGTTGGGTCAATTTTTTCTTTTTTGTTTCTTTTTGTTTAGTGTTGAGTTTCTGAGCTTTTTCTATATCTTTTTGTTGCTTCTTAATTTCTTTCATGGCTTGAACTTTTGCCTCTTCTTTTATTTTCAAATCTCGTTTTGCTTTGGCTCGTTGGCGTCCATCAGCTAAAGCTTTCTTTTGCTTTTCTGTTAATGTTCTCTTTCCTTTAGGTTTTTTGTCGAATATTTCCTCCTCCTTTATGGTCTTGATTTCAATCGTTAAAGGCTGGTTCTCATGTTCGCTGTCACTCATTGTATAAATATAAACAATAAAAAAAATAAAAAAATTTCTCGTTAAATAGTTTCTTAGTATATAATATCACCAAATATGAGCGGACAATTAGTAGTAGGAATTAATCCAAGTAATGCATTACAAGCCATAGAAACCACTGCGGCTGGTAATTTAAAAATTGATATAGCCTCTAGTGGAGGAGGAGCCTTAGCGGCAAATGTGGATGTTACTGGAAACACGATTGGGCTTTCTACATCTTCATTACAGACCACAGCCAATACCAGTTTAGCTACGATTGCTGGCGATACAACATCGCTAGATTCTAAAGTCACAGCTTGTAACACTGGGGCTACTGTTATTACAAGTAATAGCGATACTACTAAAGCAACTAGTACTTTACAGACTGCAGGCAATACCAGTTTAGCCACTTTAGCTGGAGCTGTAGCTGGGACGGAGTTTCAGTGTGACATAGTCACATCGGCTTTACCATCTGGAGCTTCGACTGAGGCTACTCTCGCCGCGGCCGAAGCCCATTTAGGTACCATTGATACATCGACAGCTACACTAGCTGGAGCTGTAGCTGGGACGGAGTTTCAGTGTGACATAGTCACCTCGGCTTTACCATCTGGAGCCTCGACTGAGGCAACTCTCGTTGCTGCGGAAGCTCACTTAGGTACCATTGATACAAGCACAGCCACAGCCAGTACCACCTTAACTGGTATAAGTGCGAAGCTCCCAGCGGCACTAGGTCAAGATGTCATGGCCGATTCTTTGTCGGTTGTGATCGCTAGTAATCAATCATCTATCCCAGTATCGACAGCTGGGGCATCAGCTTCAGCTTCAAGCGAATCTGCCACTCCGGGAGCTGGTGTGACCACGAATTCTACTGGTGCTGATATGAACGGTTACAATCATTTAACTATTTTTGGTACTTCAAGTAATACCACTGACCAAATTAAAGTTCAAACAAGTAACGATAATGTTACATATTATGAAAACCAAGCCCATTTTGTTTCTCAGCAGATGACTAGTGGAAATTTCGCCCTCAATATTACTGGGACTGGTGCCAGATATTATAGAATTACCCAAGGTAATACCACTGGTGGGGCTAAGGCTCTTACCATTATAACTTCTAAGAAATAATTAAACTAATAGTTTAATAATCGAATATCTCTTTATATTTTTCATATTCATTCATTTTAGAATATACTTTTCGCAAATCATGAATAGTGATGGGAACTTCACATAGCTTATAGGTAAAATTCATTATACCATTAGAAATATTAGATTTTTTTAGAATTCGCCCACTTGCGGAAGTAAAAAGTGTTGATTGATTTACCTTTTTATAATTAGCTATATATTTTAAAAGAATTTTAGCAACTATAGGAGATCTTAAACTATAACAATATTGTTTAATTAATTTTTTATTCTTTCTTTTATTCATAATAAGCTTAAATGTGTTTGTGGGTATGTCGTGTAACATATAAATTGGTGAAGTTAAGCATTCTTGCGGTTGTTTATTTCTTACATATTCTACGAAAATTAGGTGGTGTAATTTTAAAGGTACTTCGTAAATGAGAAATGCCAAAAACATAAAATTACGAAAGTTAGTAAATGATATACCGCTTGACATAAAAACTGGATACCATTCAATTACCATATCTTGTAAATTATCAAAACTAGCTATTTTTAGGTAGTCGTAGGGGTTGTTTTTCATGTCAATTAAATCGCTAATGGCTTCATTATATGTATTAAGTATATATTCTGGTACACCTTGAGCTTCGAGAAATACTATAATAAATTCGAGGGTTTTTAAGGTAGTTAATGGGCTATATTTTTGTAAAAGTTTTTTTGTTAGCTCCTCGCAATTTTCAATTATTGCACTATTATATGTGTTATTATCGAAATCATAAAAATCTGGATAAAGTCTATTTAATCTTTTTAGATTAACTAAGCTGGCTTGGAAATCATAATCACCGAATTTTAGCATTGCGTTTAAAATATATATACAATATAGTACCATTTTATATAGGTAAATGAACGAAGGGGAACTAGAAATATTTTATAAGGCCAATGAAGCTGGAAAAGATGTAAAATGTGTTAAAGTCCAATGTCCTAAATGTAAAGAGGATAGATTAAAAAGACTAGATAAATATATAAATTGTAAAACTCTTTTATGTAAAAGCTGTAATGCACGAGAAAATTTGGTCGTACCCAGTAAAGTACATGGACTAAGTGATAAAAGAGTTTATAGAAAATATTATAACATGCTTCATAGATGCTATAACGATACCAATAAGAGTTTTAAATGGTATGGAGGAAGGGGAATTGGAGTTTGTGATGAGTGGCTGGATCCTAAAGAGGGGCTTATAAATTTCACTAAATTTGCTTATGAAAATGGGTTCACTGAATTCTCACAATTACAAATAGATAGAATAGATAATGATGATGACTATAGTCCATGTAATGTCCAATTTATTTCACAGAAAGAAAACTTAAAAAAAATGAGAAAAGGCTTAATTAAAAAGTCACCTACGAAAAAAAAAAATGAGTACGAATATAAGGATTTAATTCAAGGCTTAGCCCTCGAAACTGTAAATTTAGAATCAGACGAAGCCGAAGTAGAAGAAAAAAAACTAGTACCGCTTTGGGATTTTTTGGAAAATATTGGGAAAAAAATTAAAAAATAATATATAATTATTATTTATAAAACAATGTCCTTTAGAGCCGAACTCAATAAACACCTAACCGCTTTACCAGTTACTGAAATTAAAAGAATAGTTTCTAAATACAATAAAGAACTTGATATTAAACCTATTTCGAAATTAAAGAAAGCTGAAATTCTTGAAAAAATTAAAAATAAAAAGCCCATGGATCAAGCCCTATTGGCTAAATTAACTAATGAAGCTCGTGCAACGGTTGAAGGCAGAAAAGCTCAAAAAGCTTCCGCTAAAGAAAAAAAGCCAGCTAAGCCGTCAATTGATGCTAGCAAATTATACTCTACCATTTCTAAATTTCTCAAAAGTGAAAGTTCGGAGAAATTGGGAAGTGAAAAAAAAGCTATAGAAAATAAATTTAATGAAGCTGGAAAATTTACTATAGATAATCCTAAAGTATTGTCGTTATTACTGGCAGTTGAAAAAGATATTTTAAAAAAGGTATCACGAACCGAGCTAAATAACCCAAAAGAAAAATCAAAACCAGTACAAAAAAAAGGAAAAACACAGAAGGAAGAAATGGAGGAAGCACACGCAGTAGCAAGAAACATAGCAAAAATGGCGAATGTGGCGCTGAGAAAGGGAAAGTCAGCTCGAGAAATATATGACATTCTAGAAAAACTTAATACGCTCCCAGGGGGCAATAGTGCAAATGTTACGGATACTATGAGTAATTTCGTTGATTCTGAAATAAGTTCTGGCGGAACAACAAGCACTAAAAAAATAATAAATAATAAAAGTGAAATGAAAAAATATTTAGATTGGGCTTCCAATAGTTATTTCGTTGGTGATGCTTACAAAAACCCAGATAGATTAGCAAAATTTTACAAAGAGGCTGAAACTTTGTTCGGTGTCGACCTACCAGCTAAAGCTAAAGCTAAAGAAGAGCCAGCTAAAGCAGGTGGAAAAGAGCCTAAGAAAGAAGCTAAAGATTTAGGTTTACAAGTCAAAGACTTTACAAAAATAATGAATAATTATTATGGAGTAAAGGCTAAAATAGAGCAATCAGAATTAGATGGAAAAATTAAAGCTGGAAGCAAAGAGTATGAAGCTAGTGAAAAACAAGCTCATATCGATTGGAATAGCGAATTAGTAGATTTTAAAAAAAAATATAAATTAGGTAACACGGCGAACAAATTTTTTTCTGATTCCAAAGGTGAGTCTTCTGGTCCAGCCAACTTTATAAATTTTGATGCTATAGATGTTGAAAAATTACCTAATTATAAAAAAATGATTGCTATTGGTAAAAAAATACAAGAAAAAGAATTTGCTTCACCTAAAGCAGAGCCTAAAAAGAAAGCTGAAGCTGAGGCTAAAGCTGGTGGTAAAAAAACAACTAGACCCAAAGGCGATTTATTAAAAAAATTAGTTAGAATGGCTAGAGATCATAAAAAAAATGGTATCTCGATTGAAGGAGTTAAAGCGTATTACAAAATAGTTGATGAATTTTTAAAAACAAAACCACCCCAAAAAGAGGAAGCCCTAGCTAAAACTTTATATAATTTTATAAATACTAATGTTTTTAGAGGTAAAAAGAAAACGGTGCGAGGTTTAAATATGTTATTAAAAGAACTTGATTTTAAAGAAATGACTGATACAAAGACTCTGGGAAAAGATAGCTCCGCAACGAGCAAAACTACGAACACAATTATTGAAAACTGGGGAGCGACTTTTAATAATGCTGAATTAGAACAAAAAGAAAAACGATTGACCGATACTATCAGAAGCCAATTAGAGAAAAAAGGATCATTAAATATTGACGGCTTATTCTCAGCTAATCCTAAATTAGCAAATGATTTATTCGCCAAATATCCACCACAGAAAGTCCTAGACGGTTACAAAAAATATGTAGAATATTTAGACGACGAAGGGGACAAAGAAATAGGACAAGATAAAGTAGCTGATTATTTCGAAGAAAGAGATGGAAGATTACAACCAACCAATAGAGCTAAAGGATTAAGTAAAGCCTCAATGGCTAAATTAGAAAAAGCAAATGAATTTAGACTAAAAAATAAAATGCCTAGTGGCGTACATCTTCACTTAGATTCTGAGATAACAAAATATAATTCATTAAAAACTGGACAATCTGCATTTAATAGAATTAGAGCCAATAGATCCAAAAAGCCATATAAAAAAATGACCCTCATGGATGGTGAAAAGGTCAAGGACTATTCCGCTTAATTATTTTCATGATTTATTTTATAATAAAACTATGAGAATTTTAGAATTATTCTCCGGGACGCATAGTATAGGAAAAATTGGTAGTAAATTAGGACATGAAATAGTAAGCCTCGATAGAGATCTGGACGCAGAGAATGACGGCTATAAAAGTGATTATCATATTAAAGCCGATATTATGACATGGGATTATAAAAATGAATTTTCTGAAGGCGATTTTGATTTAATCACAGCTAGTCCAGTCTGTTTATTTTGGTCTAATTTGCGGAATACATGGATTGGTAGAAGGTCAAAAACCATAAATAGTGATGGTAGCATAGTTACTCGTGAGGACATAGAACGAGACATAAATTTACATGGAAAACCCATGGTAGATAAATGCTTTGAGATAATAGAATTTTTTAAGCCCAAATATTGGTGGTTAGAAAATCCAGCCACTGGCAGAATGAAAAATTATATATCAAGCGATTATCCTAATTATAATACTTATTTTGATGTTGACTATTGCAAATATTCAGATTGGGGATATAAGAAAAAAACGAGATTTTGGACTAATATTCAAGGCTTTAATCCTAAAGTTTGTAAACGAGATTGTGAGACATATAAGCAATATAAAAAACACCCAGCATGGCCTGGGGGTGGTTCTAATCGATTACCAAGATATCGAATACCAGAGCCATTGATATTTGATTTATTAAATGTATTATTATTAGCTTAATTAGCTTAATTAGCTTAATTAGCTTAATTTTGTTTTTATTTTTCTTTTTTAATAACTATTAAAAAATATTATTTAATAAAAGCACTTAAAAATAAAATCTTTATTCATTATATAAAAAAAATGACTCGCCAAAGACATCCAGAAACTATTAACCGTAAATTTATTGACTATATCCTAAATAATAATTACAATGAACTAGCTGATTACGACAAAAAGCTATTGCCTAAACTTAAATCTAAGGATAATAAGGTAACTCCTATTTATAAAAAAGGTGGCATTTTTTTAAATGACCGTAACTGGTGCCTAAAGGGTTATGCTGGTCTTTCAAGAAAGACTAGAAACACTTTAGCTTTTGAGTATTACCATGACCTAGACATTAGCGGAAGTGTTTTTGCTGTTTTGGTTTATTTAGGTCGCAAATATTCTATTGATATTCCATGTATCAAAGACCATTTTGAAAATCGTACTATCCATTTAAAAGCTAAAATGAATAAGGGCATGACCAGAGATGAAGCTAAAAAAATTTATACTCAAAAGCCTTTCGATAACTACGACGACTGGTTCGATAAAAGCAAAATGTCTGCACTCGAAAACGAAATTCATAAAGTTCAAAATATCATTTGGGATCATGAAGACTATAAAAATGATAGATTTTATTTAACTAAAAAGGGTCAGCGTATTCATAGCGGTAACCCTAAAGGAAAGCTATTGGCCCATGTTTATTTTTCCATAGAATGGGCTGTAGTTGAAAAAGCTATGGACTTTCTAGAAAGTAAAGGTATTTTTCCAGTTGCGGATCTTCACGACGGCTTTTTCGTTCCCAAGAAAACAGAAAAAACTTTAATTAAAGAAATGAATTTATTTATTCAAAATGAATGTGACTATCAAGAAGTTTCTTTTATTAGAAAAGAGATGAAGGAATTTTTGAATATTGAGAAAGCTATTATTGAAAACTTTGAATTACATGGAAACGCTGTTAGCATTCAAGATTATACAGAATTAAAGGCTAAGTTCGATAAGCTAGTAGGCTTTTGCAATAAAACTAAAAAATTTATTGAAAAACATGGTGACGGAACATTTACCAACATAAGCAAAGACGAATTAATCTTGACCTATGATAGCCATTTTATGTTCAAAGACAATAATAGCTTCTCATTATTTACCCCTAAATCATCATCTTTTATTAGGAACTGGCTTAATGACCCAGAGAAAAAAACTTATGACGATATTACATTTATTCCAAGCACGGAAGATTGTCCACCACGGCTTTTTAATACCTTTATGAAGGGCTTTTTTGTTGAGTATTTTCAACCAGAAATGGTAACAAATAATGACCATGACGACTTAAGCATAATTTTAAATCATATCAAAGCCCTAACTGATGATGGAACTTCAGTAGCCGAGGAAATGTTCGAATATGTTTTAGACTGGTTAGCTCATTTATTTCAGTGTCCTACAGAGCGAATGAATCAAATGCTTATTTTTAAATCTGGTGAAGGTATCGGAAAAACCATTTTCATTGATTTTATTGGATCCATGATGTGTCATGAGAATAAAGAAAAATATATTTTAAAAGTTAGCGACCCAGATAAGCAAGTATTCACCAGTTTCAATGATAGATTAGACGGAAAAATGCTAGTATGCTTTGAGGAACTAGCCAAAAATAATGGCTTTTACGATAAATTAAAGGATTTCATAACTAATGATAGCTTAATTGTTAATGCCAAGTATCAACAGCCCAGACAATCTAAAGTGTTTTATCGTGTTGCTGGTACTACTAATAATGAAAATTGTATTAATGTTAGCGATACGAATAGGCGATTTGTACCAGTAGAAAGCAAAAGGGAAAAATTAAAAGTTCATGAAATTCAAACCTTAATAAAAGCTTTTAAAAATCCAGTAGCTAAAAAGCTATTCTATAATGCTCTTCTAAAGAGATCAATTGGTGACCGTGATTTCAATGACTTTCCAAAATCAGAATTATATAATAGATTATTGACTATTAGCAATGACCCCATTAAATCATTCATTATCGATTATTTTAATATCGAAAGGACTTTTTCACAGTACAAAAACGACGACTATATAGCCGAGAAAAATTTTTATGCTGATTATATTGAATATTGCACTGAGTACAAATTCAGCTATATCAATAGACGAGATTTTATTATAAGAGTTACATCTTTGGGAGAATGCTTTAAGGAAAGATGCCATGGAAAAAAACAAATAAAAATTCTCACTTTTGATTTTATGTTAGTTAGAAATTACTTGAAAAAGCGAGGTTATAAGATATATAATGGGGCTGACAGTGGAAACGCAAGCGATACCACTGACGACGAAGGGGGAGACCGCTCAGACTTTGATATTTAAATTTTTACATTTTTTTCTTTAATTATACTAATTAAATTATTATTCTTTTAACTACTTAAAAATAAAATATATCATTATTTATATATATTAATAATCATGGAAAATGTATTGATTGAAAGAATTAAGGAACTTGAACAGAGAGAAACACAAGCTAAAACCAATAGGCAAAAAGCTTGTAAAAATTATTATGAGAAAAACTGGAAAAAGGATCCATCATCCATGAGTCCAGAGGATGCTGAAGCCTTTGAAGCTAAAAGAAAAGAACGCAATAAAAAAGCTTTAGAAAGGTACTACAAAAACGCTGAAAAATATAAACTTACAGCCCAAAAGCGTTATTATAAATTAAAAGAACAAAAAAGCAATTAATTATATACTCGGTTGCTTATAAGGAGGATAAAACATCTCCGCTTTTTCAATCTCTTCTTTTCGTATAGCCATTTTTACTATTTGTATAATTTTACATTGTGAATGCTTTATCACAAGTTTTTTAATAGATTTACATTGCCAGCATAAATCATCGCTCCAAAAACCTAGCCACTCTTCTTCACATAGGACACAATAGCCCATAATAAGATATATTTTTCTTATATAAAAATATATCCATGAATGAAATATTTAAAATAAAATATTTAGTTGATAATTTCCTAAGTGATGGTACCAGAACCCAAGAATTGGTAGAATGCAAATTTAACAGCATTAAAAAAATTAAGGAAATTTTTGGATTAACAGAAAACGAAATTAAAGACTTTTATTTAAATTTAAATTATAGAAATGAGGATTCGATAATTAAATCAATAGAAAAAATAAGCTTGGGAGATAAATCGCCTCCTAAAATAAAAGTTATCTTTTCTTAGGCTGGGAAGGAATTTATTAGGGGACACAGTACAGCATTTATATTTATACAAATATTAGTTGTAGAAGCTGGGGCGCCTACATCTGGAATTACATTGACCATGATCATTTTTTTTTCTGCTATTTTACCATTAAGGCGGAAAGTTTGGGCTAAATTACTAGTAGATAAGCGGAAATCGCCTATTGAAGCTCTAATGCGTGTATCAGAGAAATCATATTCATAAATTCTCAAAGTTCCCGGATATCCAACGGCTGAAATCTGGCAATCTGTTACTATTAGCTCTCTATTTCTTGGTATTAAATAAGCCCCACCATGGCTTACATTAGCCTCTGGATCTATAGTAGCAAATATCAGAGTATTAAGTATGTCGGTTATTTGAATTACACCAAGATTTTTATAGGATGACCCAGTCTGAGTAACCTCAGCTCTGAGAATTGCGTAACCAGTCACTCCAATAGGAATAGAACCAGCTACCCAGCCTAGCTGTTTTGTAAAAGTTTGCTCGTCATAGTTACTGTCTATATAATCAATTTTAATATAGCGAGCGCCAGTACCCCCAGTCACATCAGCAGCATTAGTAGTCAATATATAAAAAGCTGTTGCGGCGTTACCGTTAGAAAAAAGGTCAGTACTTCCATTACCTAGAGTAAATTCTACTCCGTGTTGCTGGTCCGTTATGCCTTGAATGTTTACCTTTTTAAAATCTTCGTGTATTTCTCTAACCATATCTAAATTGTAATCGTTTCCAACTCTAATAAGGTTTGTTCCATCATCAATTCCAATTTTACTATTCAAAAATGTAGAGGCGTTAAATTGTGTATGTTTTGAACCAGATATCATACTAACAATAGAACCAGCTACTGCATTATCATTGATAATTTCTATTTGTAGAAACTGTGATATGTTAGCGAATCGTCTATGAAAAACTTGATTAGCTGGAATACTTTTTTCGAAATATACGGCTTTATCAACTTCAGATAATGTAGGACTATTATTTATTTTTAAGGTAATATCTTGAGTACAAGCAATATTAATATTAATTACCGAAAAAGCGCTTAAATCTTGGAGGGCTGATCTATAACCAGTAGTTGCGAATGTACCAGTTACCGAAATATGAGGTAAAAAAGAATAGCCTGCTTTATTATTCATTTATTATTTTAATATATAATTTATTTAAAATTTTTTTCTTTTATAAGGTTATTAAAACAAATGAACTCAAACACTGGAACCAAAGTAATTTCACTTGTCCCAACCAACGGAACAGAATTTGATGTTAAAACTGGTCAGAAAGTTATTTTTGAAATCCCAGCAAATGTCGCTTTAATGAAAGGTCGTGATTCTTATTTAGCTTTAGATATTCTCAACAATTCATCAACTAATAATAGATTTGCTTTAAATGGATCGGCTGGATGCGAAGCCATAATTTCTCGTGTTGATATTTACAGTCTTAGAGATAATACATGGCTTGAAACTTTACAAAATTATAATCAGATAGCGGCCATGGCCAACCAGTACCTTTATGAAGATAAAACTAATCTTCAAGCCACAGCTGGTTTAGGAAATAAAGTTTATTCGCAAGAAGTAGTAGGAGGGGCCGTCGTTCCAGTACGCCCTAATGCCGCCAATGTCGAAGATACCCAGCTTAGTCCAGTTGTTAGCACTACTGGAGCAAACGCTTACAACTTTAGAAGATACTGCGCCCCTCTTAAGAGTGGATTTTTAGGTAGATGGTGGGATGATGAGAAGCTCTGCCCTATTTTAGCTGTTGGAGGTGTTCGTGTTGAACTTACTCTCGAAAACCCAGATGTAGCATTCCATGCCATTCAGTCTGCAGGCCTTAACACTGCTGGCGCTGGAGCCAATATTGACCCAAATGCAGCCGTTGGAGCTGGTCTTGCTTGTGGTAATACTGGCGCCCCTGGGAATATTTGGGTCGCTCAAGCAGTAACAATAGAAAATTGTGGCTTTGCAGTAGGAAATGAAATTTCTCTCGATGGTGATATAGGAGCTGGTGTTGTCAATTTGGCCGCTAACCGTACTATTACAGCAATGGCTGTTGGTGGGGCAAATGTTGACATCACTTTCGATGGCGCCGTAGTTGCCGCTTCAACGACTAACTCTATCAAATTAGCCACAGTTAATAGAGCGGCTAAAGTTCGCCCTCAGTTTAGAGTAGTCTCAGTAGCCCCCCCAGATGGCATGATTCAGTCCATTTCTGGAGGTTTCCAGTACGAATATACCACTGCCGATTATCACATTTCAGCTCTTCTTGCGGCGGCCGTCCAGCATCAAGTCGAACTTAATTCAGTAGCCACTAGAGCTTTATGTATCATGAGTAATTATGTCGATACATCATCCACTACTAATGCTATGGAGAGTTCATATTTCGTCGGTGATGCTCCCACCGAATTACATCTTAATTCAGTTCAGTACTTCTTAAATGGGCGTCTCCAGCCAGTCAGAGCCTATGACCCAAATACCAATGGACAAAAAGTTATAGCCCAGCATGAATTAGCTAAATCATTCGAAGCCATTTCACATGAGGGCGTTGACCTTGGCAACTCTCAAGGAGCTAATTTAGGTATTTATACAAATTGTTTTTATAACGCAAGACAGCTAGCCAAACGGCCTTACTTTTACGATTTGAAATCCGCCGAGGGCCAAATTCGATTAGGTTTTAGTGCCGCAAGAGCTAACAATGTTAATATTAATACCTTTATTTGGAATAGAAAAGTTTTGAATGTTGGCAGTGGAGCCGAATTGGCTGTTATCCTTTAATTACTTACTTACTTTTTTATTTTTAATATTATTAAAAAATATAGATAATATATTTATTCCCTTTTATTTTTTTTCTATTTTATATACATAAAACTATGAGAGAAATTATTAACTTTACTTTAAATTCTCCTACTGGCCAACACGAAGACACAATCGTATTTAAACAACCACTTTTACTTAACGCCAATACAACTGTTACTATAAATAGTGCCGTTATCTCATGGACACCATTGGCTGGCTATAAAGAAGATGCTTTTATAATTTTAACAGATTTACCAATAAAGACCTTTCATTCTAAGGCCTTCCCCGGACAGCGTGGATCGGCTGTTGAAGATAGGGTAATGGTTTTTATTCCACCAAATCAAGACGCAGATAGCAACGCTGACGATCCAGGGGCTGGCATTCCAGCTGTAGCTCTCAGAAGCTACGAGCCAGTGCAGCCAGTAGTTCATACTATGTTAAATAATGAGCTATCAATTAACGCAATTAATTTTCAAGTAGTAGATGCTTTGAGCCTCCAGCCTCGTACAGATGTGGGATACTTCATTATAAATTTCGCCTTTTCCCATGACTGTTAAAATAATGTCTGTATATTCTATATAGACAATGAAGCAATTAAAAAGCATGAAACAGACAATGCCTACCGTGGACGAAATGAAAGCTTTTAGAAAAGCTTGCCCCTCAGTTACTCAGCTAGATAAAAAGATAGAAAGAGAAGAGGAAAAAAAAAATACTAATATTGAAAGTATCTTTATTAAAAGAAAAGTAAGAAAAGCTAAAAAAAAATAATGTTAATATTTATATTAATATGCTTCTTCCAGAGATGAAAAAAGTAGCCAAAGATATAGGATTAAAGAACTATTCTAAAATGAAAAAGAATGACCTCGAGAAAAAACTAAAAAAATGTGGTGGCCTTAAAACAGATTTTAAAATTGTTTGCACTAATTGTAATGGTCAGTGGGAATATCCTCTCCACGACTTTTATTTAAAGGAAGCCCATCTAGAATTTTATAAGGCCGTAGAAGAGTCTGATTTGGCTAGGTACTATAATATAGTTGAATTAATAGACAATGATGAAAATATCCACGATAAACTCATTTGCCCATAGCTAGTTCTGGGTCTGTGTGAAATGGGTAGAATCTCCAAAACCAGCGAACGAGTATATCACCTATTCCAGCCGTGAAATCCATTAGTTTTTATATATTAATATAAAAACATATTTTATATGAAATTATTAGAATTATTTTCTGGGACCCATTCGATAGGAAAAGTAGCTAAAAAAAAATTTAATTTCCATGTTACAAGCTTAGATAAGGATTTAGGCTCAGAATGTCCTTTTGGTTCTTCATATAAAAGCGATAATCATATTTTAGCTGATATTATGACATGGGATTATACAGTATATGATAAAAATGAATTTGATTTAATCACCGCTAGTCCAGTGTGTTTCTGGTGGTCTAATCTTAGGTACTCACATATAGGCCGAGGAACAACAAGAGAACAAATTGAAAAAGAAAGAGATTTATATGGAAAACCCATGATAGATAAAGTATTTGAAATATTAAATTATTTCCAGCCTAGATGGTATTGGATCGAAAACCCCCAAACTGGTTCCTTAAAATATTATATCAGCGAAAAATATAGTGAATTCGATTATTACTACGATATCGACTACTGCCAATATTCCGATTGGGGATATAAAAAGAGAACTAGATTATGGACTAATATTATAGACTTTGAGCCTAAATTATGTAAAGCTAAAAATCATTCAAAAGCAATAGGTCGAACTAGTAACTTTAGACATAGGAAAATTTATAATTATAGGGTACCATTTAAATTAATCGAAGAATTGCTTTTATTAATATATTAGCTTAATTTTTTTTTATTTTATCTATTTACTAACCAATATGAATTCATTAGTTGATTATACCGTTTCAGATTTAGAATCTAATATGGAAATTAGAACTGAAAGATTAGACCCTATCGTTTCTTCAAAATATCGCTACACTTTTAGAATAGACTCTAGCTCATATATTGACCGTAATTCAATGCTTGTTTTTAAGGCTCATGCTACAGCCGCCGCCAGTAATAATGTTAGAGTTAATTGCTTTAATGGGGGGCTGGGTGCGATAAAAAATATTTCCCTACAAGTGGGCGACAATGAAATCCAAAAAATAAGCAATGTTAACCGTTGGGCTACCCTTAATCATGTAGCTAGTAGATCTCCCCAAGTTCAGAACAAAAAATTAAGTCATTATTTACACAATGCATTAAAATATCAAGTTAGAGCCTCACCCGGATTGGCTTTCTCAGAAGTTACTGGCTCCATTAATCCAGACGGCGCTGAATGCGGTGTTAATTATGGCCGCCCAGATACTGGCGTTGGCGCCGCTCTCAACTCGCTAGCTCTCAATTCTGATGCTACCCAGAACCAGTCTATAGGTATCCCACTTGGTATGCTTTTACCTATGCTTAATGACAGAGACCTACCAGCTTTCTTATTCACAAATTACAAAGTCCATTTAACAGTAGAATTTGAAAGTGATAGTGGAAAATTCGCTAACGATTATACACAGAATAACTATGGAGCTGGTGAGCGTCTCGCCGCCGCCGCTCAGTCAGTAGAATTTACAGATGTAGAGCTTTTACTCGATGAATTAATTTTACCTTCAAGAGTCCAAAATGCCGTAGTGGAGGAAACATTGAAAGAAGGAGGCTATCAGATTGCCTTCACTAATGTAGCTACCATTAAAAAGACTATCCCAGCGGCAACAGCAAACCAAAAGCAAACAGTCGAACATAGACTTAACTTAACCAACCAAGAGCTTCAGTATGTGCAGTACTGCAGGCAGTTACCAGATGCTAAAAGTGATAAGGTTCTTTTAGGTCAGAGATGCGATGGCCAGTCCATGAACGAGGTGCAGTGGAATATAAACGGCGTAGATCTGTACACTGCAGGCCCAATTACAAATCCTATAGAGTTCTATAATAATGTTACTTATAATTTAGGCCGTGATTTACAAGTAATTAAGCCTATGTATGTCAAAGACCCCTCGACATGTGCTTCAATGCTTTCACCACCAGAAGTAGGACTTTTAGGAAAGTATCAGCCTATATGCCTTGACCTTAAAAACGGAGAGCCTACAATTCGTGGAGGTGGCCGTTTTTGTGGAGAATATCCAGTCAGAGTTATACAATCAAGAACACCAGTAGCTGATACCGTTAGTACATGGTTCGCCGCCAATAATTTCCAGATTTGCCAAGCCGAAAACGGTGCCATTGATTGCGACTATTTTGTAGGAGCCACAAGAATTATGAATGTTAAGACAATGCCTGGGGGTGCAATGAATGTTGTCGTCTCGAATATGTAAATTGTTTAATTTTTTAATTTCTATATTATTATTAATATGAATAATACCGAAAAGGATTTAACCGTATATCCAGTGAAAATTGATGAAGAAAATATGGATATTGTAGATAAATACCCACTGCCACCAATCCCATTTTTTTTAGTAATTTTAGGTCGTGTTAAAGCTGGGAAAAGTAATTTATTAAATAATTTAACTTTATCGCCTCGCTTTTACGGTAATGATTTCCAAATTAAAATTTTAATTAGTCCCACATTACATGATCCAATAAATAAAAATATGGTCGAACAATTTGATTTTGTATTCGAGGAATATAGCGAACCTTTACTCAACGAACTAATAGATATGATTGAAAACGATGAAAATGATAACCGCTATTTATTAGTTTTAGATGATGCTATAACAACATCATTTAAACAAAGTAAAAACGGAAAAGTTGATGCATTCAGCTCTTTAGTAACTAGATATAGGCACATTTCCAATTTACATAGTGGAAAAGAATCACGATTGAGTATTATCCTAACGCTCCAATACTTTAAATTTCTTACCCCAATTACTCGAACAATGGCTATGGGATTATGTATATGCGGAGAGCTAAGCGATTTGGAACTAAAAAAGATTAGTGAAAGTTATGACTTTTTTGGCGGAAACTCTAGAAAATTTTTAGAATTATATAAGCAAACAAAAAAAGAACCATTTGATTTTTGCTTCCTAAATGTTGATTCAATGGAAATGAGAAGAAATTTTGACCACATAATTTATTCTAAAAGTGATGAAGTGGAGAAAGAAAAAAAAGAGCTTGAAAGAAAAGAATTAGAAAATTGAATTTAATTTAAAATTAATTTCTAATAATTTTATTAACTTAGTTATTAGTATAAAAAAATGTCATTAGCCGATATATTAGCCCAACATTCTAGAGATATTAGTGCACGAATTCAACACCAAAACGACGCAGACGAAGCCGTAGCAACTCGAAAGGCTACGACCTTAGAAGAGCAGTTTCAAAATGCCAAAGATGCCATCGAATCTGTCGGAACCGAAATGGCTTCAGCTGGAACCGCTTGGCACATAGGCAGAAAAATATACACCAAGTATCACGCAAGAAAAGCTAGATTAGCCGAGGATGATAAACCAGAAGACGAAGAAGAAGATGAACCCACAGATGATAGCGAGCCTACTTTCAGAGCTGGTGACGATGAAACCGAAACACCAAGAACAGAGGCCGAAGTGGCCACCGACGAACCAGCTCCAACCTCTATTGCTGAAGGTGGTGTTCCGGGTGGATCAGCGCAACCAGAATTGGGCGACATAGCCGAAGAACCAGAATTTGTTGGTGGCCCCAGAACAAAGGCGGCCGAACTTGAAGCTAGTCCAGAACAGCAGACCGCTCAAGGGGATATTTCAGCCCAAGGTCAAGCTAGACAAGCAGAACAAGATCAAACACCAGAAGGCAAAGCTCGGAGAGCCGCTCAATCCGAAGAAGAAGCTAAGGCCCCAGAAAGTGCAACCGAACCTAGCGCCGCCGAAACCACACCAGCTCGAGACTTAGGAGATTCTGGCTCAGTAGAAGGACAGCAAGCTAGAGCTTCAGCTGTTGAAAACTCTCAAGCAGAGGCTTCAACTGGTACCAGCGAAGCTAATCCATTTGAGGCGTTAAGTACTAGAGCAAGTACACCATTAGAAAGTGGAGGCTCTGAGCCAGCTACCATGAACGAAGCCAATGTAGAAACCCCAGTAGAGGCTCAAGGAGCTTCTGCCTCTGGAGGTTCGGAATCGGCATTGTCTCCAGTCACTTCCGCTGAAGATGTAGAATCTGGGGCTAGAGCTTTCATGAACCCAGTAACTGGCGAAGCTCGATCTGCCGCAAATATTGCCTCCAGAGCCGCAGATAATTCTAGTGTTATTGACAAGGGAATTAATGGAGCCAAGAAAGTAGCTGGAGCTGTTAAAAACGGTCTTGGGGGCGATGCTAGCGAGGCGGCGGAAGGCATTTTGCCAGAAGTGGGCGAAGCTCTCGATTTCTTGGGACCCCTTGGACTAGGAGTCGGAATTATAACATCTTTAATAGGCCTTTTTGAGGGCTTAGGCCACAAGCCAGATGATGCTAGCGATGTTAAAACCAATCCGGGTGACATGCCAGTCACAGCATCTGGGGCTGGTATTGACACCAAAGCCCTTCTGGAGCAAGCCCCAAAGGGTACAACTTCTTTTTAAAAGGTATTTAAAAATTAATATCTTTTATAAAACTATAAAAAAGAATGAATGCAGTAAGAAGAATAGAAGCTTATCAGTTTTTTAATATGCTGCCCAAAAGTCTTTCTGGAAAAAAACCTTATAATATTTATTATAATCGTTATGACATGTTATATAGATACGATTCAGAATGTGAGATTCTTAATAGTAAGGCTCAAGCGGTATCTAAGTCGACCTCTTCTAGGCCTTCTAAAGGAGGTTCGACTTTTCCTAAGTCGATTTCTTCTAAATCTGTTTCGAAAAGCTCGTGAAGGCTATCCATTATTTCTAATAAAAGCTCTTTATCTTCATAGTATAATCCTAGGAAGTTAAATAATAAAATTATATCTTCTTTTTTATATTTATCAATCATTAATATATTTAATTATATTTAATATTCCTAAATATTCGAAAATTAGTCTTCGTCCCCAAACCAAGTATAAAATAAAATAAAAAGAAAAATTCCTAAAGAGCCTCAATTGATTTTAGAAGCTTGGTATAGGTATTTGGAGGAAAATCATTAACCATTCCACGGTGGAAGGAAATAG